>ERZ772900.32-NODE-32-length-114551-cov-10.346134_pt1 | contig 114551 bp, 104 predicted proteins | sample MGYA00512124_ERZ772900 | MGnify/ENA primary metagenome ERZ772900 (study PRJEB29015, sample SAMEA2737716) | human gut metagenome | biome: human gut; feature: human-associated habitat; material: faeces | place: China | collected 2012 ... | reverse complement strand
GTTGATTTAAAAATCTTTTTTGTCACTTCTCTTCCCTTTCCCTTCTCTTGTTACCTTTATTTTATACTCAAATATCCGCAAACGGTTCCCGCCTGCGGATATAAAAAGCCCTGCTCCCAAATAATTATATTCAAAATCAGAAACTTTCTCTGTTCAATTAATTATTCAGATAATCCTGATGTTCATTATTTCTGTGCTGTCCTGTGATGGAATATTCCACCCATTCAGCAATATTCACTGCATGATCTCCGATACGTTCAAAATACTTGGCAGTCATAAGAAGATCCAGTCCGGTCTTGGCATCCAGATTTCCTCCGTAGATCATATCTGCAAGCTTCTCTTTAATCTCGTTAAACGCATCATCCACCACATCATCTCTGTCAATGACATTTCTGCACAGCTCCAGATCACTCTTTACAAAAGCATCCACACTCTCAGTTACCATACGCACAGTGTCTTCCGCCATCTGTGTGATAGTCTCCGGGATCGCAGTGGTATTCTTTGCAACATATAAAGACAGATCTGCAATATCTGCTGCCTGGTCACCGATACGTTCCATATCAGAAACCATCTTCAATGCTGCAGATATCTCTCTTAAATCTCTTGCAACCGGATGCTGATGAAGCAGAAGACTCAGGCACAGATTCTCAATCTCTCTTTCCTTGGCATCAATATCTCTGTCCGTTTCAAAAATCTGACGGGCAATCTCTTCATTCTGCACCTTCTGAATTGCTTTTGCAGAGAATGAAATTGCTTTCTCACAATAGCTTCCCAGTGTGATAAGCTGAACGTGCAGTTCCTCCAGTTGTCTTTCGAAATACTTTGACATAATCAACCAAACCTTCCTGTAATGTAATCCTCTGTACGCTTGTCAGAAGGCATAGAGAACAGTTTATCAGTATCATCAAACTCAACTACTTCTCCCAGAAGGAAGAAAGCTGTTTTATCAGAAATACGTGTAGCCTGCTGCATATTATGAGTTACCATAACAATGGTATAATCCTTCTTTAACTCCATCGCCAGCTCCTCGATCTTGGAAGTTGAGATAGGGTCAAGTGCGGATGTAGGCTCATCCATCAGAAGTACCTCCGGCTGAACTGCCAGTGCTCTGGCAATGCAGAGTCTCTGCTGCTGGCCACCGGACATACCCAGTGCGCTTTTCTTTAATCTGTCTTTTACTTCATCCCAGATTGCCGCATCGCGGAGAGATTTTTCTACAATATCATCCAGTTTAGACTTGGAACGGATTCCATGGGTTCTCGGTCCATATGCAATGTTATCATAAATGCTCATAGGAAAAGGATTGGGCTTCTGGAATACCATTCCCACTCTTTTTCTCAGAAGATTCACATCCATATCTCCGTAAATATCTTCACCGTCAAGCTGTACCTTACCGGTGATCACACATCCCTCAACAAGGTCATTCATACGGTTTAAAGATTTCAGAAGTGTAGATTTACCACAGCCACTCGGCCCGATAAAAGCTGTGATTTCTTTCTCCGGAATTGCCATGTTTATATTCTTCAGCGCATGAAACTTTCCGTAATATAAGTTCATACTTTCAACTGTTATTTTTTCATTTCCACTCATTTTTCTTATCCTTTCGCAATTCGTTTGGCAACTGCTCCGGACAGGAAATTGATTACAAGAACAAATGCCAGAATAACAACTGCTGTTGCAGATGCCTGATTCATATGAAGGCCCTCACCTGACAGCACATACATATGAAGTGCCAGAGTACGTCCGGAACCCATCAGGTTCTTCGGTACCTCTGCAACTGTACCTGCTGTATAAATCAGGGCTGCTGTTTCGCCGATCACACGTCCGATGGCCAGGATCACACCTGCCAGAATACCAGGTACTGCTGATGGCAGAACAATGGTGAAGATGGTACGAAGTTTACCTGCTCCAAGTCCAAAGCTGGCTTCACGATAAGAATCAGGAACAGATTTCAGGGCTTCTTCCGCAGTACGCATGATCAGAGGAAGAATCATGATTACCAGTGTGAAAGCACCGGACAGAAGAGAAAGTCCCCAATGCAGTGCTGTTACGAAAAACAGCATACCGAAAAGGCCATATACAATAGAAGGAATTCCTGAAAGTGTTTCTGCTGTAATACGGATCACATTTACAAGCTTACTTCCTTTTTTCGCATATTCTACCAGATAGATGGCTGCAAAGATTCCCAGCGGTGCTGCGATTACAAGTGAAACAACCGTCAGGATGAATGTGTTGATCAGAGAAGGAAGTAAGGAAAGATTCTCTGAATTATAAGTTAAACTGAACAAGTCTGTTGACAGATACGGTACGCCCTTGACCAGAATATATCCGATCAGGAAGAACAGTAATGCAAATGTCAGGACTGCACCTAAAAGGGTAAGCAATGCAAGAACACCTGATCCCGGATGCTTAATATATGCCTTCATCTGATCTGAGAACGAAGACTCATTCTGCTTTTTTTCTTTGGACAAATCAATTGCCGCTGCTGTATCAATTTGCATGTTCTGCCCTCCTGTTCAGTAAAGAAAGACTCAGGTTAATGATAAGGATAAAGATAAACAACACAACTGCTGTTGCGATCAGTGCTTCTCTGTGAAGACCTGTTGCATAACCCATCTCAGTAACAATGTTTGCAGTCATAGTACGGACACCTTTCAGGATTCCCTGTGGCATTCTCGGCTGGTTACCTGCAACCATTACAACAGCCATTGTTTCACCGATCGCACGACCGATTCCAAGTACTACTGCTGCCAGAATACCTGATTTTGCTGCCGGAAGCATGACAAAAAAGATGCTTCTCTCCTTGGTTGCTCCCAGTGCAAGAGAACCTTCATAATAGCTCTCAGGCACGCTGCGGATCGCAGATTCCGTAACTCCGATGATAGTCGGCAGGATCATCATTCCAAGCAGAACACAGGCTGCCAGCATACTGGTTCCTGTTCCGCCGAAAAGCTGTCTGATCAGAGGAACAATGAGAATCAGTCCAAAGAAACCGTACACAATAGAAGGTACACCTGCCATCAGTTCAATTCCTGATTTCAATGGTCTGTAAATTTTCTTCGGGCAGTAACGTGCCATAAAAACAGAGGTAAACAACGCAATAGGCACCCCCAGAAGAATGGCACCTGCAGTTACATAGATACTTGCTACGATCATTGGAAGGATTCCAAAAATATCATTTGACGGCTTCCACTTTGTTCCCAGCAGGAACTTCAGCGGACCGATTTTCCCGATAGCCGGGACACCATTTGCAAACAGAAATGCACAGATCAGAAACACTGCCAGCACTGAAGTACAGGCTGCGATCAGAAATACACATTTCATTGCTTTTTCTTTAAAGTGGTTCATTCATTACACCTTTCTTTCCCTGTATCAAAAATCATAACCTGTCACTTTTGCAATAATTCTCAGAATATGATTTTCGACATACAAACAGCCCGCCTGCTGTATTATTTCATTCACAGGCGAACTGCTCTGAAACTAAATCTGTTACATTATTTAGCAAGATCTTCCCATGTAGTAGTCTCGCCTGTGTATACAGCCTTTACCTGATCGCTTGTAAGTTCATCAACATCATTGTCTTTGTTTACAATAACTGCGATACCATCTCTTGCGATAACTGTAGCTGTAAGACCAAGGTCTTTCTCTTCATCTTTCAGGTCACGGGATGCCATACCGATATCTGCTGTTCCTTCTGCTGCCATGTTTACGCCTGTTGTGGAATCACTCTGCTGAACTTCTACAGTTACGTCTTTGTTTACTGCTTCATAGCCTTCTGCAAGTTTCTCCATAACCGGTGTTACAGAAGAAGAACCTGCAACTACTACTTTACCGGAAACTCCGTCTGCAGCCTCATAAGCCTTAGCATCTGCTGCTTCTTTGATGTATCCGTTGTCCTCTACGATCTTCTGTCCGTCAGAGCTCATAATGTAGTTTACGAAATCCTTTGCTGCATCGCTTTCTTTATCAGATGTAAGGATGTTGAATGGACGTGCGATCTTGTAAGAATCATTGGAAACATTATCTACAGTAGCTTCTACACCGTCGATCTTAACTGCCTTTACTGTATCATCCAGAGAACCAAGTGAGATATAACCGATTGCATTTTCATCACCTGCAACAGTTGTCATCATAACAGATGTGCTGTTTGTTACACTTGCTTCATCTGTAGTCATATCTACTTTCTCACCGTCTTTTTCTTCTTCAATTCCAAACAGTTCTACGAATGCTCCACGTGTACCGGAACCATCTTCACGGGATACAACTGTGATGTCTCCGCTTGCTGCACTTACGATTGTTGTGAAAGCTGTTGCTCCGATAACTGCTGCTGTAAGGATTGTTGCGATTTTTTTCTTCATGATAATTTTCTCCTCTTCCCATGAGCCATGTTTTTAATATAAAGTGAAAGGCTCATTTCCTTTTTAATATTTTTATGTTTTATAACTTGTTGCCTCATTTACAAGTGCTATTATAGAAATCCAAAGTTAAATGTAAAACCACGCTAAAGTAAAATCTTTGTAAATTGAAAATTTTTGTGAAGGTTGTAAAAACAGGTTCAAGATGCTATCATAAACTATATCTTCAAGTCCCCACCCACTGCTTATTACTTTTCGCAAGTCAAGCAGGGGACTTACTTGATTCGGTTAAAATTTATACACAGGAGGATTTTATATATGGAAAATTTAAGATGTGAAAAAGCAGTAGAAAAGAAACATAACGGCTATAACTGTGCACAGGCTGTGGCCTGTTCTTTCTGTAAAGAGGCATCTATGGATGAGGATACACTCAAAAAGATCACACAGGGATTCGGTGCAGGTCTTGGCACTATGGCCGGTACATGCGGAGCAATCTCCGGTGCTGCAGTTGTAGCTGGACTTATTAACCAGGATAAAGCCGGAACCTCTCAGACTGTCCGCTCTGTCATGAATCAGTTTAAACAGCAGAACGGAACTGTAATATGTAAAGACTTAAAGGGTGTGGAAACCGGAAAGGTAATCCGCTCCTGTGATGACTGTGTCAGAGATGCGGTGAAATTCCTGGAAGACGCATTAAAATCAGAAAATTGATTTCAGGCAGATATTCGCAATGCATAAATAGCAACGCAAAAGGAGCTATGCACGTATAATGTGCATAGCCTCTTTTATGATTAGCTTGATTAATGCTCCCAGTTCCCAATTAATTTTATATCTGTAATTTACTTTCACTACTTGTTCACAGTCATCTGCTGTTCCTGAACTTTTTTTATTTCTTCCAGAGGCAAGTTCAACATCTTCGAAACTTCTTCTGGAGTTTTTCCACTCATGAGAGCCCCCAGAATCATTCCCTCATGACGGCCTTGCTGTATTCCTTGTTGCATTCCTTGCTGTATTCCTCTTTCATAAATCATATCTCCAAATCCTGTCATTTTGCTCGCCTCCTCCTGAAATGGTTCTGACCATTCTATATGTGAATATCTTTGTATTCTCTTTATATCACCAGTAAAAAGCCCTTTCAGATAATCAAATATTCCTTTTTCTTCTGTTTCTTTTCCCAGTCGGATTATAATTACTGTTAAGAGATCATAATCCTCCTCAGGTTCATCTGCTACCCCTATAATATCCTTCTTCGAAAAAGAGTATTCCGTCAATGTATTCTGCAGTTTCTTTGGCACATCCTCCGCACAGATCCATATGGAATAACATTTTTCCAACTTTGAATAATCTGTAGTCTGCGTAATAGTACTTAACTGAGGTCAACTACCCATCACCTAAAGGTAATGGGCTTGTAACTGCCCAGTCGTAGTAACGGCTTACGCCTCCGACCTTTTATCCCCAATAGGCATTGCTGCCTAAAGTGGCGTTACATCATTGGGTGGTTGACAGCACCCTTTGTAGCAGAGTTTACTCTGTTACAACTGTATTAGGTACTTGGCTATCTGCAAGATAGTTTATTCCCATACGATACAGATTCATAGCTCCAATGCGGTCATCATTCGATTTGTAACCACAGTTTTTGCAAGCAAACAGATGTATCTTCTTATTGCGGTTAGACTTTTCAACGTGTCCGCAACAAGGGCAGCACTGACTTGTATAGCGAGGGTCTACCTTAATAACAGAAGACTGATTCTGTTTTGCTTTGTAGATTAGTTTTTGCTCAAGGTCATAGAAAGACCATGATACAGAAACATAACGGTCTTTTGTTTTAACACGTTCTGTAGCATTACGAATACCTGACAAATCTTCCAATACAAAGAGAGTGTGCTTTGGGTTATTTTCAACGAGTGCCTTTGATACCTGATGGTTCATATCCTGCATCCAACGGTTTTCTCGCCCACCAATCGCTTTCATTCTTCGTCTTGAAGATGAGGTCTGTCGCATTTGGAGTTCTTTACGAAGTTTGGAATAATTAGCACGTTTTTGCTTTATAGCCTTACCACTAACAAATCCAGACTTGTTTTTGCTGTCATAAGTGGCAACAACAAAGTTAATACCTCTGTCTATGCCCACAACATTACAGATGTCAGAAATATTACTTTCTTCGACATCGTAGGTTACTGGTATGTGAAGATAATACTTGCCATGCTTATTTACAAGTTTAGCTGTACCAAACTTATAAATCGTATGGTCGAAATACTTAGACATTCCATCTGCAAAATAAGATAACTTCACACGACCGTTTAGCGTATTGATCGAAAAGCAGTTTTGTGTTAAGGAATAATCTCTGTTCCAAACCAAATCATACTGAGGCTTTTTGAACGAGGGTTTCATCCATTCATTTTGATTCTCAAGAATGGTCTTACATCTGGCGATAACAGTCTTTAAAACAGACTGAGCCATTTGCGATTTAAGGTTAAACTTTTCTCGTAAAGTAGAATACAAAATCTTATTAAGTGAAAACTGCTTTAAGTCATGAGTACGGAATACATAGTCTGAAACATAATTACAGGCATTACGATAAACAGACATCGTTTCATCAAGCAAAACCTTATCTGTTTCATCTACGACTATTTGAATTTTAGCTGTAATAGTCATCTGTTCCATAGATGTACTCCTTTCATAGATATTTCACCAAGTATATTATATAATAACAATTAGTGAAAATCAATGTTTTGAGGTGAATTATGGATAATAGATACAATCGTCATAACAGACGGAAATACAGCCTTAAAGTACATATAGTTCTAGTAACCAAATATCGTAAACAATTACTCAAAGGTTCTATCGCTGATGATGTTAAACAAAAGATTTGCGATATTGTCAAAATTGTAAAGCAAGAAACAACGTATTATTTATGGCACAAATATGGTTCGCTTCTGTCTAAACAGTATTGGAAGAAAAAGATATTTTGGTCAGACGGATATTTTGCTTGTAGCATCGGAGAAGTATCGTCAGCTACCATACAAAAATATATTAAGAGTCAGGGGTAATGACGAAAGATTTACAAGGCTCCTCCCACCACCTGAAGGTAGTGGGTTTCCACCTATGGCAAACGAAAGGATTTTATTTATGAAATATGGCGTCCGTCATTATCTGCTGAAGCCATGCAACAAAAATCAGATTCTGGAAAGTATCCAGGATGTAGCCAGAACCTGTCTTCAGGAAACCGGAAAGCAGCATCTAGAACAGGATTCCTTCCGTATTGCCAATGATATGGTACACAACGCCATGTTCGGTATCTTAAATGACGCCCTGTACCAGAACCATTCCTATGAAGATATCTTCCGGGCTTATGAACCGTTCCTGGATTTTCATTTTTCCCATTATCAGCTGGTCTATGTTTACTACCTGGAAGAGACCTGTCTGCGGTCTTTCCTTTCGGATTTGAAGATCTGGTGGGAACAGCATATGCCGTTTACCACCCTTCACGGAGTCTATACCCGCAATACCCTGATCCTCTTTGCCAAGGACTGCGGGGAACAGAATCCTGTTTTTCAGGAATTTCTGGAGTTTTTATCCAGCCTTTCTGTTTCAGGACAGACAGCACGCCAGGAGATCCAGACGGCTTCATTTCCGGATCTGGCCCAGCTGCTTCCGGTCATTCTGAACAAGGTCCGCCGTTACAACATGATCTGCTACATCCACAACTTCCATGTGATCGCCACCTGTAATTACGGTCTTCTGTCCGCGGAGCTGGAGTGCCTGGCTTCCCAGCTCTTTGGTAACAACAACCAGGAGCTGGCCCCGCTTTTAGAGACCATCAACAATGTCCAGGATCTGCAGTTTCTAAAACAGTCTGTCAGCAGTCTTCTCTTAAAGCTCGGTTCATCGAATCTGGGCTATACGGCTGCGGACCTGACGGATTTTCTCATGGAGATCAACCAGGAGAAGTCTTTGGATAACTAAAAAAAGAAGGTCTGCCAGTATTTCTCCCAGCTGTTCCGGAAGCAGACCGGGATGACCCCCAGCGCTTATGTAGCAAAGCTGCACAATACCGGAACATGACTGCCCATACGCCTTACTGTCCCGTTACTTTTGCTGCCAGCCAGTCCTCCAGTAAAATCATCCAGAACCAGCCTTTGGCGATCAGCTTCTGGATACTATTAATATGGAGATAATGGACCATGTAGTAGTAAGCGCTCTCATTTCTCAGCTTCTGACGCTTTAACAGCTGGGTGTAGGTCTTGCTGATGGACACAGAATGCTGGTGCTGATAGGTGCGGTTCAGTAACAGCACAGTGCGGTAACCAGATGCACGCATCCGCTGTCCTAAAACTGCCTCTTCCTGATAGAGGAAGATTCCCTCATCATAACCTCCGGTTTCTTCAAAAGCCTGTGCACTGATCATCAGCATGGAACCATGAACCGCATCTACATACACAGCCTTTTTATCCTTGAAGTAGGATCTGGGATAATTAAGAAAATGATTGAAGACCCGTCTGCACACTGGTTCCATGGAGAGAAGCTCTCCCACAAAGCCATGAAGCTTCCAGCCATTGCGTCCCCGGCCTTTTCCTAAGTTTTCATCCTGAATCGAGGCTGTCACCACACCTGCGTCCGGATGATTGCCATAGACTCTGGCCATGTGGATCACACAGCTTTCGGAAAATACTACGTCCGGGTTTGCCACCAGCACATGGGTAGCTCCGTTGTGCTCGATGGCATAGCGGATCCCTGTATTGTTGCCGTAGCCATAACCGCCATTTTTCTCTGTGCGGATCAATTCTACCTTTTCATCCTTTAAGACCTGCAGCTGTTCCCAGGAATCATCGGTAGAATGATTGTCTACCAGGACAATTTTCTCCAGATAATCATAGTCGTGGATCATGTGCACCAGCCTGGCCACCGTTTCCTCATCGTTAAAATTTAAAATCACACAGTTAATCCGTATCGGGTTACTGCCGTCCTGCTCCATGGTTCTATCATCCTCCTGTTATTCTCTAATTTTTTCATTTTTTCCAGGCATCGTCACACATTGTGCCCAGGTTCCAATCACTGAGGTCTTCCGAAACCCATATTTTCTTATGGTCAGCGCCCGTTTTAGAGGGTTCTGTCTCTGCAATTTCAGGAATGCCGTCAAGGTTTCTTTTTGCACCCCTGTCATTCTATCACAAAACTGCCACAAAAAGGCGTCTGCCTGGTCAAACATCAGCTGATAATTTTTCTCAACTTCCTTCTGTCTGTTCAATCGCTCTGCCGCCTGTTCCACTCCGGCCTTCGTTCCCGCGCCCAGGGAATTATCTCCATGCTGACGGTACTGGTACAATGCCTGTGGTACAAATCCTATGGTTCCGAAACAGGCTGCCGTCAAAGCCATCCACCAGTCATGCATGAAACAGCATTTCGGCGGCGTCTGGAAATAAGCCGTCAGCGGACCATTGAGCATCACCGCTCCTCCGGTCACCGGATTCTCCACCAGAAGTTGGGCCAATGTGTTTCGATAGGGATTGGTTCCATTATGGGCAAAAAGGCTTGGATTAATGACGTTTAAGTTCTGGTCTGTCACTTCCAGATCCGAGTGGACCAGAATCGGATGGTCATCCCCACGCTCCGCCTCAAGTTCCTTTATTTTCCCCAAAAGCACCTGGATCTTATCCCCATGCCAGACATCATCCTGATCGCTTAAAAGAATGTATTCTCCCGGTCTGGTAGAAACCTGCGATAACAGCCAGAAAAAGTTCATAGCAGGAGCCGGAACCTGATCCCACCGATCCTGATAATCGCCTTCCCGTTTATGAGCAACCAAGCGAAGCACAGGCGGGTACTCCGCCTGTAACCGTTCCAGAAGCTCCACCGTTCCATCGGTAGAGCCATCATCAGAGATCAGAAGCTGGTCTGGCGGAAGTGTCTGACCTAAAATGGACCGGATCTGCTTTTCGATGTAGGATACGCCGTTATAAGCGGCAAGTAACACGGTGATATGCTGGCTCATGACTGCTTCTCCCTGACCTGTGCTGTTGTTCCTGCTGCTGTTCCTGCCACTGTTCCTGCCACTGTTCCTGCCACTGTTTCTGCCGCTGTTTCTGCCACTGTTTCTGCCACTGTTTCTGCCACTGTTTCTGCCACTGTTCCTGCAGTCTTTGCAGCTTTCCCACCTTGTTTTCGTGCATCTACCACCTTCATCCCCAGTCTCCGGCTGATCTCCCACCGCAGTGCCGGGCACACCACTGTCAGATAGTCCATGCCATGATAAAGCAGCATATACACCCTCTTTCCAGCCTGCTTTTTTGCCCCTTTCCATGGGGTCATTGCCAGGTATTTCTCGTAAGCCCTGCGATAATGATTCAGATTTCCCGCAATCCAGGGCCGCTCATCTCCCATATAATGGATGATCACCGGATGCTTCTTCGCCAGACAGAACTGGCGTTTTTCTACCTGTCGGTAAGATGGCCCCTGCTTGCACAATTCTTCATAAGAAAAATACCGGTAATTGGTGAAAAAGTTATATCTCGGGGTCATAGGCAGAATCTCTCCCTTTAACGCCCCGTTGATGGTGTCCTGATCGCAGGCGAACAGACTTCCATTTTTTGAACCATAGAAGTCCAGCAGCCGTTTCTCTGCCCCATCTGCTCTCCATCTTTCCAGATCAATCAGCAGTACACCTGAGTTAAAATAAGGATCCTGTTCTTCCAGTCCGATTTCCTGTTTCACCACCTGGTAAATGGTCGGCTCCATGACTGCACCAGCCACATGTCCTTTCAGATCCAGATTCCACAGCTTTCCAATAGATTGCACCACCACCGTGTCACAATCCAGATACAGCACCCTCTTCACTGTCCTGGGCAATAATGTTCCAATAAACAGACGGCTCATGGCGCTGATATCAAATCCACGGGTGTCGATCTCATAATCAAACCGGTCCCGAATATCCGTCAGATCCAGAAGTTCCAGATTCCGGTGATACTGGTCCGCAATCTTCTGCAATTTTTGTCTGCTTTCCTCCGTGATTCCCACTGAAAGCACATAAACGGTGATCTCTTCTGCCTGCTGATTGCGGTCAAACAGGGAAATCATGGAAACCGCCAGGTGTCTGGCGTAAAGATCATTGGACGCGTATACAATATCCACAGTTCTACCTCCTGGTCACATCTCTGACCAGTTTTCCACTGGTCAGTCCATAATTAATGATTATTATACTGAATTTCTTATAAAAAGAAAATGCAATTTTTCCAAATTTTTTGTTCCATTTTCCATAATGTGTGCTATAATTCTTTTATAAATTTGTTACCCATGGGGCATTAGCGCAGTTGGGAGCGCGCAACATTCGCATTGTTGAGGCCACGGGTTCGAATCCCGTATGCTCCACTTTCTTGTTATATAGAACAGTTTCTTGTTTATACGCTGTTTTATTGGTCACACAAAAAGGACTTGATGCAACTGATCACATCAAGTCCTTTTTCTTTATGTCTAATTAAACTTCAAAAATCAGATCGCCATAGCTTGGGAATGGCCACAGTTCTTTGTCAACCAGCATCTCCAGTTCGTCAGCCGGCTTTCTCAGTGCTGCCATAGCCGGAACGACTTTCTCATGATATGCATGTGCACACAGGCAGGCATCAGGGATTGCCAGGCTCTCTTCTGTAATATCCTCCAGAGCTGCTAAAGCAACCTTCATGTCAGATAACAGTGCAGATGTCTCGATCAGTAACTCAGACTGAACACTGGTATCTGCTTCCGGACAAGCTGCTTTTACTTTGCCCAGGGAATCTGCCAGGCCAGTGGTGTACTTGATCACTGCAGGAATGATCTGCTTGCCAGCCATATCGATCATGGTCTTTGCCTCGATGTTAATGGCTTTTGCATATGCCTCGTACTCGACCTCTGCACGGGACTCCAGCTCTGCCTTGGTGAATACGCCAAACTCCTCGTACAGTTTTACTGCTTTTGCAGTAGTCAGTGCCGGGATTGCGTCTACCATGGAGGTGATATTTGGAAGGCCACGTCTTCCAGCTTCCTCTACCCATGCGTCAGAGTAACCGTTGCCATTGAAGATGATTCTTCTATGATCAGCTAACAGTTTCTTGATCATATCATGAACTGCCATATCGAAGTCATCTGCTTTCTCCAGCTCATCTGCTGCTTCCTTAAATGACTCAGCAACGATCGTATTCAATACTACGTTTGCAGGAGCGACGGAATCAGAAGAACCAACCATACGGAACTCAAACTTGTTGCCGGTAAATGCAAATGGTGATGTACGGTTACGATCGGTAGCGTCTTTATCCAGATCTGGAAGTGTAGCAACACCAGTCATCAGTTTGCCGCCTTTCTTGGAATGAGTTGCCTCACCAGTGTTGCATAACTGATCGATCACATCCTCCAGCTGATCGCCTACGAAGATGGAAATGATAGCTGGCGGTGCCTCATTCGCTCCCAGTCTGTGATCATTTCCCACATCAGATGCAGCTTCACGAAGCAGATCTGCATGAATATCAACTGCCTTCATGATACAAGCCAGAACTAACAGGAACTGGATGTTCTCATGAGGTGTATCGCCTGGGTTCAGTAAGTTGATGCCATCATCAGAGGTTAAGGACCAGTTGTTGTGTTTACCGGAACCATTCACACCTGCAAATGGTTTCTCATGGAGCAGACAAGTCATATGATGACGCTCAGCCACCTTTTTCATGGTCTCCATGACGATCTGGTTGTTGTCAACTGCCAGGTTTGCCTGGTCATAAATCGGAGCCAGCTCATGCTGTGCAGGAGCAACCTCGTTATGCTGTGTCTTCGCGGTTACGCCTAATTTCCACAGTTCCTCGTTTAATTCCTTCATGAAGGAACCGATTCTCTCCGGAATGGCACCGAAATAATGGTCATCCATTTCCTGTCCTTTTGGTGGCATAGCACCAAATAAGGTACGTCCTGTATAGATCAAATCTTTTCTCTGTAAATATTTTGCACGGTCAACCAGGAAATACTCCTGCTCCGGTCCTACGGACGGAACCACACGTTTTGCTGTGGTGTTGCCGAATAATCTCAGAATTCTTAATGACTGCTCATCAATCGCCTGCATGGAACGAAGCAGTGGTGTCTTCTGATCCAGCGCCTCACCGGTGTAGGAACAGAATGCAGTAGGAATACATAAGGTCACGCCCAGGGCATCTTCACGGATAAATGCCGGGGAAGTGCAATCCCATGCTGTATAACCTCTTGCTTCGAAGGTAGCACGAAGTCCGCCGGATGGGAAGGAAGAAGCATCTGGCTCACCTTTTACAAGTTCCTTGCCAGAGAACTCCATGATCACTTTACCCTCAGAATCTGGAGCAGAAATGAAAGAATCATGTTTCTCAGCAGTCACACCAGTTAATGGCTGGAACCAATGAGTATAATGAGTAGCTCCTCTCTCGATTGCCCAGTCTTTCATGGCATGAGCAACTACATCAGCAATAGAGGGATCCAGTTCTGTACCATCCTCGATGGTCTTTTTCAGTTTTTTGAAAACGCTTTTAGGAAGTCGTTCTCTCATGACGGTTTCATTGAATACGTTTTTACCGAAGATCTCGGCGACATTTACTAATTCACTCATATCCTTCCATCCTCTCATCTTAGATTTCATAACTGACCAGCATTGCACAGCTACGGTTTTCGTAACCATTTCTTGCTTTTACCGTTACGATTTTTCATAATATTAACCTCAGGTCTGCGACCGCACTCTCTATTATAAGGGATTTGCTTAAGAAAATAAAGTTAGTATTCCTTATAACAGAAAAGGCATTCTCCTTATGATAGGAGAACGCCTTTGTTCTTTAATAAGATAAACCTTTTGTCTGGAAAAATCAAGTACTTTTTTATTTTATTCTGCTTTTCCTACAGAACCGAACAGTTCCATCTTCTCTTTTACGGTTGCTTTGATCGCCTCAGTACCTGGTGCAAGAAGCTTTCTTGGGTCAAATCCCTTGCCCTGCAGATCCTTGCCTTCTTCGATATACTTACGTGTAGCTTCCGCAAATGCGATCTGGCACTCAGTATTTACATTGATCTTGGAAACGCCTAAAGAGATGGCTTTCTTGATCTGATCAGCCGGAATGCCTGTACCACCATGAAGAACTAAAGGAAGCTCTCCAACCTTCTCTTTAACAGCTGCCAGAGTCTCAAAGCTTAAACCTGGCCAGTTAGCCGGATATTTGCCATGGATGTTACCGATACCTGCTGCCAGGAAATCAACACCCAGATCAGCGATCGCCTTACACTCGTTCGGATCTGCACACTCGCCCATACCAACAACGCCGTCTTCCTCTCCGCCGATAGCGCCAACCTCTGCCTCGATGGACATGCCTTTCTCGTGGCAGATCTTTACTAATTCAGAAGTTTTCTCTACATTCTCAGCGATTGGATAATGGGAACCATCAAACATAACAGAAGAGAATCCTGCCTCGATGCACTTTAAGCATCCCTCATAGCTGCCGTGATCCAGATGCAGAGCAACTGGTACTGTGATGTTTAACTCTTCCATCATACCGTTTACCATGCCTACAATCGTCTTGTAACCGGTCATATATTTGCCTGCGCCCTCGGATACACCCAGGATCACTGGGGATTTTAACTCCTGCGCGGTCTGCAGGATCGCTTTGGTCCACTCTAAGTTATTAATGTTGAAATGACCTACGGCATACTTGCCTGCTCTTGCTTTATCAAGCATTTCTTTTGCTGGTACTAACATATTATAATCCCTCCGATTTCTATATGTTTATGCAACACTTCAGCATCTTCCGGCCATTAGCTTCTCACAACGATGTCACGGCCTGCCAAACAGCTGCATATGGATCATGCCATCTCGAAGATGACCGTCTCGCTCACGCCTTTAAGTATACACGAATTTTCCGGTTTTGCAAACGAAAAAACTTTAGATTCCAAGAATTTTTGCGACGGTTTTCTTCATATCCTGTACATCGCACTCCAGCTTATGACGGATCTGGGCATTACGGATCTCTTCAACTGCCTTCGGGATCTCCACACCGGATACACGGCACAATTCATCGATCACTGCAAATTCATCCTCTGGCAATTTTTCATCACTGATGGCTTCCATCACACTTCGGGAGAACTTGTACGGACTGGCGGTAGATGCGATCACCGTTTTCGTCTCATCACCGGTATTTTTCTTATACTGCTGGTAAACCGCGGACGCAACACCAGTATGTGTATCGATCACATAGCCTGTCTCATCATACAGTTCCCTGATCGCAGCTGCATCCTCAGCCTCTGTAGCAAAGCCGCCACAGAAATCAGCCATCTTCGCCTTCATCTCCGGTGTTACCGTATAATGTCCCTCTGTGCCCAGCTGATTCATCAGTTTTGCTGTCTGCTCTGCATCACATCCGGTACTTAAATAGAGCAGACGCTCTAAATTACTGGAAATCAAAATATCCATGGACGGAGAGGTCGTCAGAATAAAATCTCTCTGGCGGTCATAGGTTCCCGTCTGGAAGAAATCGTATAAAACCTTATTGTCATTGGATGCACAGATCAGCTTCTTGATCGGCACACCTAACTGTTTTGCAAAATAAGCCGCTAAAATATTGCCAAAGTTACCGGTCGGAACCGTCACATTGATCTCTTCACCGTCTTTGATCTCCTCATTCGCTAACAGACTTGCATACGCGTATACATAATACACTACCTGTGGAACCAGACGTCCAATGTTAATGGAATTGGCAGATGAGAACTGAAATCCATGATCTGCTAATTCAGCGCCAAATTCCTTATCGGCAAAGATCTTTTTTACGCCTGTCTGAGCATCATCAAAGTTGCCATGGATAGCCACAACAGAGGTATTATCTCCCTTCTGGGTCACCATCTGCAGCTCCTGGACACGGCTTACTCCGTCTTTCGGATAGAACACGATAATTCTGGTCCCCGGAACATCTGCAAATCCTGCCATAGCTGCCTTACCAGTATCTCCGGATGTTGCTGTCAGGATCACGATCTCCTTATCTGCATGATTCTTCTTCGCTGCAGTTGTCATAAAGTAAGGAAGAATGGACAATGCCATATCCTTAAAAGCAATGGTACTTCCGTGGAACAGCTCCAGATAATATGCGCCATCAGCCTTTACCAGCGGCGCAATGGTCTCTGTATCGAATTTGCTATCATATGCCTTCTCGATACAGTATTTTAACTCCTCTTCGGTAAAATCTGTGAGAAACAGCTTCATAACCTCATAAGCCGTCTCCTGATAGGTCTTGCCAGCCAGTTCTTTCATCGTCAGATCTAACTTCGGAAGCTCTGTCGGCATGAACAGACCACCGTCACAGGCCAGTCCTTTTAAAATTGCCTGGGAAGCAGTTACTCCCTGCTCACCTCCACGGGTACTCTGATAAGATATTCTCATAGCAAAAGTCCTTTCTCTGTAACTGTTCGGTTTCTTCACAGTTACATCCTTTCTATGTTGTCTTTAACAATGTAATCTGCAAAACTATGTTGTGAGCATTGTAGCATATTTTGTCAGGCAACGCAACAACAGGTTTCATTGACATTTTTCCGTTTTATTGACATTTTTTGACAAAATGTCTATGATAAAGCTATTAAAATATGTAACGAAACCCTTATTTTCAGGATTTCAGAAAGAGGTATGTTATGATGCGTCATTCAAAAAAGGTACTGACTCTGGCTCTGGCTGCTGCCATGGCTGTTTCTTCTGCTTCTCTGGCTTTTGCAATGCCCGGTGATGTTGGAAAATGTCTGGATTCCAGCGTTTCTTCTGAACCGGCAGTGATCTCTGATGCATGGTGGAATGATTCCGTTGCTTCCTGGAATTATACCGGTAAATGTGATCATTTCGAGGTTCAGCTTTTCCGCAACGGTGATCTGGTCCAGACAGAAACTACCATCGCTTCTGAGTTTGACTTTATCGAAGCCCTGGCAGATGAGGGAGATTATACCTTCCAGGTTCGCCCTGTGATCCAGGATCAGACTTCTGAGTGGACCACAACCTCCAACACCTACTTATCCCGTCCGGGGCAGCCAACCCATATCCATGCCGATGGCCATCGTGCTTCTATCGCACCATTAGATGACAAAACCCCTGGTGTTTCCACTGGCATGTGGGTATCTTCCCTTGATGACAATGGCAGCACTCAGTGGCAGTACATTCACGCAGATGGCTGCTACGCTACCGATACCTGGGATTACATCGATTGCAGCTGGTACTTCTTCAATGAAGAAGGTTACCGTCAGACCGGCTGGGTTACCTGGAATGATCACGCTTATTACTGTGATAAAGATGGTAAAATGGTAACTGGTTACTACGACTTAGACGGTGGACGCTGCAGATTTGCTACTGACGGCAGACTTCTTTACAAAGTGACCAAATAGATATACGTCTGGAACGCTTAGTCCAACACAACTGAAATTCTCTGGTCCATCTGAACATGGTCTTCCCAGACCATGCAGTCATAAGCCAGAACATAAACATCCGGCCTTTGCAGCCTCCCTCAGAGCCTCTGCAAAGGCCGGATGTGTTTTCTCACTATTTTTCTTTTTTTTGCATACAATAACCATAATGGCAAACATGGATCACAATCATGGTTCTTCCCATTCACAGTCTTAAAAATGATCAGACCGGCACCATCGTCTGGATCGCCAGTCCCCCAGCTACTCTCTCTCGGCTCCGCTCCTACGGTCTGATCCCGGGCCGTCCCGTCACCTGCATCCTAAGTCAGGTTCCAGGCGGTGTACGTGCCTTCCGGGTCAGCGATTCTCTCATCGGCCTCCCGGCACAGACCTGCCGCGAGATTTTTGTCTCAGTGGAATTGCGGTAGCCTTATTTCAACAAGTCCTGTCTGCAGATATGCTGAATCCGCTCGATATCCAGTCCCCGGATCACTTCTGCCGCCAGATCTGCTGCTGCCGCCAGATCCGCACCTGCACAGAAATTATAATGGGTATGGACATATCGACTCGGCACACCGAGAACCAGTACCGGAACGGCCTTGCCTGTCAGACTGATCTTACCTGCGTTGGTACTGCCGCCCCGGCGGACCGTCTCCTGATAGCGGATGCCATATTTTTTCGCTACCTCTTCCGCATACTGGATAAACAGCGGATTAGAAATATAGCTCTTGTCCATGAGGCGGATCTGAACGCCTCCTCTCATCCGTCCCTGGGTCTCTGCGGCGCTGAAATAAAAATCATCAGACGGAGAGCCCTCAAATACAATAGCCAGATCCGGTTTTACTACCTGGGACGTTACGGTAGCTCCACGCATGCCAACCTCTTCCTGGGCTGCAAATGCGCCAACCACGTTAACTGCCAGACGGTCCCGATCCTCATACAGCTGGTTCATGGTATCAATGATACACGCACAGCCGGCCCGGTTATCAAATGCTTTGCCAAAACAGAGATCGTGCTCCTCATCATAGGAAAACGTCACATCCGGAACCATAGGATCGCCAATCGATACGCCAAACACATCCGTTACTTCTTCCCGGCTGACTGCCCCGATGTCCACACTGAGGGATTCAATGCTTAAGGACTGGTTTGCCCGCTCACTTTCATTCATGAAATGGATGGGCTTGGAAGTGATGATACCTTTTACCAGTTTTCCGCTTCTGGTACGGATCCAGACGGTGTGGGCTGGCAGATTAGTGATCACCATACCTCCCAGCATCAAAATCCCAAGGCTTCCATTTTCCCGGATGCTCTGCACCATAAATCCACACTCATCCAGATGAGCATCTAACTGCACCACTGGTTTTCCTTCCTTTGCACCTGGCATTCTGGCGTAAAGATTATTCATGGAATCATTTTCCAGTTCAAATTTCTGGCAATAACCCGCTACGGTGCGGACTGCTTCCTCCTCAAAACCACTTGGGCCAAACGCATTGGTGATCTGGCCAAACATTTTGATATCCATTGTGTTTTCTCTCCAATATTTTCTTATTCTCCATCCACATCCATATTAGCTGCAACTGCAATGGAAGAAGACACGGTTGACATAGCCGCTACTACTGCAAAAATAATGATCAGCAATCCGCCGCCCATCATCAGAAAGAAGAAAGTCTCCTCGTCCTCTTTGGCCGCATCGGTAGTTCCTGCCGTCTGTGCGCCATTCTGCGCATCTGTCTGTACTGCTTCTGTCTGTACTGTCTCTGCATATGCATTCATAGCTGGAACAGTACCTGCAGATAATACCAGGCACATAATGGCCATCAGCAGCATTTTCTTGCATTTCTGGATTATTTTCATGTTTTTTGCTCCTCTCATCTCTGTTTTGTTACAATCCAATAACCTTTTTCATACTCACTATTGACTCTAAGTATATCATAAGTATTTAAAAAAAGAAAGCCAGCATCTTAACCAGAATCCTGACTTTCTTTTACAAACCACCTAGTGATCAATTACTTTAAATCGTAACTATTCAGTATTTACTTTAAATCAATATATCCCACACCGTTCTCGATACGGATCTTGGTGCCATATGGATTGCTTAACTCCTGTAAATACTCCAGGGTTTTCTCATCATGACTCATTCTTGGAAGACCCTTATGCGGTCTCTTGTCATGAAGACCAAGCGTGATCGGATATAACTGAACCTGGGTGATCTTGCCATCTTCCATGGTCAAAGCGCCCATCACAGCTCTCCAGATGTTCTCCAGAACGCCATAACCTACCGTTCCGTTTTTACTGCGGTTATCCATGTAACTGCCTACCTTAGTATCTAATGGCATTTTACGGTTGATATAAGCGTCATACGGCTGAAGGCTGACAGTCTCGGTCTCAAACAGGAAATTTCCCAAGCTGTAGAAGATCACGCCACCGTTGTATATCTCGATACCTCTTAACTCGTGAGGGCCATGTCCTAATACTGCATGAGCGCCCGCATCAATACATGCTCTGGAAAAAGTCTCTAAAAATCTTGCTGGAACGGTGGTATCTTCTTCATCACATTCATGTCCGTGGAAGCTGACAAATACCACATCTGCCTGTTTTCTGGCCTCTTTGATTTCATCAGTGATACGCTTCATGTCTTCTGCATTCGGAACACTCTCGATCCAGTTCTTATCATCTAAACAGAATGTTCCAGCGCTGCCGAAAGGAAGGGTTCCCTCCTCAAATGGGTTACTATAACCATTTTTTATGGAGAACTCTTTCATTGCATTCACTTTCGTAACCTTTACCAGTTCCTGAGCCATCTCATAATGTGCCTGGTCTACATGGTAACGGGTCTGGAAACGCAGTGGATTTAAGCCCGGACGACCTACTAACTCGTGGGACTGTCCTCCTGCTCTTGCTGCCTCATGGAAGGAAGAGGAAACGCTGATCAGTGCAACCCTTGCCTTTCTGGTCTCCAGATAGCAGGCTTTAGAAGCCTCTGCCAGATTACGTCCAGTTCCGGAGAATACCATATCACGTTCTTTTAAATGACGGATGGTTGCCAGAACGCCCTCCTGACCATAGTCACCAGAATGGTTGTTGGCTGTATTATACAGGTTGAATCCAAAACGTTTTACATCGTCTAATGCCTCTGGCTCCATCATTGCCCAGGTACCGCCACTGACTGCTGCAGGATATCCTTCCTGGTTGTGGAATGTCATCTCCAGGTTGCTGAACTTAACATCATGCTCTTTGATACAGTCGCTCAGTTCTTCAAATCCCTCATATCCATCTTCTGCAATTCTTCTGGTAATAAACATATCGCCAGTTGCAACAACTCTTAATGCTTTCTCACTCATCTTACTTCTCCCTGCTTGATTTCATAATAAATACTGCACAATGTCTCTGCATTTTTATGCCCATCGTGTACTTATCGCTCTGTTCCCATAATATCGTATACCGTACCGCAGAAGATCTTCACACCTGTCGGTAATGCCTCTTCTCCGATATCAAAGGTACGGCTATGTCCAGGACCGGCTTCCGGTGTTAGAAGTCTCATAAAGGATGCCTCACCACCATGTTCCTGCACACGGTTTACCATATAGGATACATCTTCGCTTCCGCCAGAATAAAGACTGTCTTCCCTGGAAACCTTCATATGCAGATCCCCTTCTGTCACTCTACGGATACGGGCCATCATCTCCGGACTGCTGGTCATGGAATTCGCTGCTCCCATAACTTTGATGTCACAGGATACCCCATGCATCGCCGCTGCCCCATTTAATACGTTACGGGCGTACCCGCTCATGTATTCGTTGATCTCTGTGGTCTCACCACGAACTTCGATCTCCATGAGAGCTTCATCCGCGATCACGTTACGTCCGCTTCCACCGTGGATGGTTCCCACATTAATCCGGGACGCACCGCCGCTATGACGTGGAATTGCGTACAAATTCAAAATTGCAGTAGATGCTGCTAACAGAACATTCTTGCCCTTTTCCGGGGAGCCGCCTGCATGAGCAGCCTGTCCTTTAAACAACACATCATATTTGGTGGTTGCCAGACAGCCATGACACCCCGGTACTACCACTTCGCCATTCGTAAATTCTTTATTGTCCGTTACATGGGAACCGATCAGGTACTGGACATCGTCTAAATGACCAGCATCTACGATAGCTTTTGCACCACGCACCCCTTCTTCTGCAGGCTGGAAAATCAACTTTACAGTACCATGAAGCTGGTCTTTGATCTGCATCAGAACCTCCGCTACACCAAGACCAATGGTGGCATGTCCATCATGACCACAGGCATGCATAAATCCACGGTTTACAGAAGCAAATCCTTCTCTTGCCGGACGATGTTCCATGGATTCGCTTTCAAACACACCCAGAGCATCAATATCGAACCGCATGCCCACGATCGGACCTTCTCCACAGTGGAGGATACCAATAACACCAGTCATACCGCCACGGGTTCGCTCCACAAACTCCGGATCAGCGCCCTGGCTCACCGCACGTTCATACTGTTTCTCCAGTTCTGCGTCAGAAGGAACTCCCATACGGGAATCTTTCTTGCACACCTGGTCTCCAGTCAGCACCTCATAACCAAGCTCGGTCAGTCTTCTTGCAATCAGAGAGGAGGTCCGCATCTCGAACCATCCGGTCTCTGCATATTTATGAAAATCACGGCGTCTTGCCGTCAGACGGTCAGCCATGGCATCTGCCAGACTGATGATCTCCTGAAATACTGCTTCTCTACTGTTTCCGTTCATCTCCATGTCCTCTGTCCTTTTTTCTATCTGGGAAGCGATCAACCCTGCTCTTCCAGTTCTTTGCGGTATTTCTCCATCTCAGAATCCGATGCGTAAACAAAATGTCCTGGACGGATCTCCTGGAATCTTGGCTGTTCTACAGAATAATCATGGATCGATGGATCGTAGTACAGTCTCTCTTTACTCTTTTCGCTTAATGGATCTGGCTGTGGAATTGCAGAAAGCAGTGCCTTCGTATATGGATGAACCGGATGATCATACAATTCATCTGCATCTGCTAACTCTACCATATTTCCGAAATACATAACTCCGATACGGTCAGAAAAATACTTTACAACCGCCAGGTTATGGGCAATGAATAAGATGGTCAGATCCATCTCTTTCTTAATATCCATTAACAGGTTAATAACCTGGGCCTGAATGGATACGTCCAGAGCAGATACCGGCTCATCAGCAATAATAAAGGATGGTTTTACTACCAGAGATCTGGCAATTCCGATACGCTGTCTCTGACCACCGGAGAACTCGTGTGGATAACGGGTGCTGTGCTCCGGAAGAAGTCCAACCTTCGTTAAGATATCGGACACTGCCTTGCGGAGTACCTCTTTATCCTTTTCTCCTCTTGTCTTTAATCCCTCTTCGATGATCTCCTGAACGGTCATTCTGGGATTTAATGAAGAAATCGGATCCTGGAAAATCATCGCTAAGTTTTTTGTTACATAATCCCTGTCTGCACGGTTTAATTTTCCGGAGATGTTCTTACCATTAAATAAAATCTCACCAGAAGTTGGATCATAAAGACGGATCAGGGTTCTTCCTAAGGTTGTCTTACCACAACCGCTCTCACCTACCAGGCCGAAGTTTTCACCTTTGTAGACATCAAAAGATACATGGTTCACTGCCTTTACGGTCTGTTTGCCATCCTGGAATTCCATGCACAGATCCTTGATCTCTAAAATTTTTTCTCTCTTCTCATCATTCTGTGCCATCTTAGACTTCCTCCCTCTTCTGCTTCATTCTCGCAATTCGATTCTTCAATGTCTCTGGCATCTCAACCTTCGGTGCATTTGGATGCAGAAGCCAGGTCGCTGCATAATGAGTATCACTGAGTTTGAAGAATGGAGGCTGCTCCTCATAATCCACTGCCATAGCATACTGGTTTCTCTCTGCAAACGCATCTCCCTTTGGTGGGAAGATCATGTTTGGAGGCGTTCCAGGAATGGAGAACAGTCTTTCCTTGGTCTCCAGGTCTGGCATGGAGGAGAGAAGTGCCCAGGTATACGGATGAGCTGGGGAATAGAAGATCTCTTCCGCAGTTCCTACCTCAACAATCTTTCCTGCATACATAACACAGATACGGTCCGCCATATTTGCCACAACACCCAGATCATGAGTGATGAAGATAACAGATAGGCCCTGGCTCTTTTTGATGGATTTGATCTCATCCAGAATCTTTGCCTGAATGGTAACATCCAGAGCGGTGGTTGGCTCATCACAGATCATGATCTTGGCATTACTTGCCAGCGCAATGGCAATAACGATACGCTGTCTCATACCACCGGAGAACTGGAATGGATACTGCTCATAACGGACTTCCGGATTGGTAATACCTACCATCTCCATCAACTCCAGCGCACGTTTCTTAGCATCTTCCTTGCTCATATGCTCACGAAGGACCAGCGCCTCAGTGATCTGCTTACCAATCTTCATGATCGGATTCAATGCAGATAACGGATCCTGGAAGATCAGTGATATTTCCTTACCACGTAAATTATAAAAATCCTTTTCTTTGTATTTGGTTAAGTCAGCGCCCTTATACAGGATCTCGCCTTCTTCAATGATAGCGTTCTTGGGCAGAATTCCCAAAATCGCCTTAGTGGTTACGGATTTACCGGAACCGGACTCACCTACGATTGCCAGAGTTTCGCCCTCATATAACTTAAAATCGATGCCTCTTACTGCCTGTACTTTGCCATTATAGGTACGGAAGGAGACTCTTAAATTATTCACCTCAAGAATTGGTTCTTTCATCTTCGTTCCTCCTATTCTGCGCCTCTAAGGGTTGGATCAAATGCATCTCTTAAACCGTTGCCAAACAGGTTGAAGGAGATCATCAGTAAAGAAATAACAATAGCTGGGAACACTACCTGTGATGGGTAATGCAGCAGCACTTTCTGTCCCTGGGACAGCATAACACCGATGGACGGTTCTGGAGCCTGAAGTCCCAGACCAATGTATGCCAGGAAAGACTCGGAGAAAATTGCTGTAGGGATCGCGATCATAGAACTTGTAATGATCGGTCCAATAGAGTTTGGCAGAATATGACGGAAGATCAATGCCATATCTCTTACACCCAGCGTTCTCGCAGCCAGTACATACTCTCTGCCCTTAAACCGGTAAAACTGGGAACGCACCATCCGGGCCGTATTTACCCAGTCCTTGATGACAAGGGACATAATGATCGAGAACATACCAGTACCTGCCACCATAATAAACAACGTAACAATAACGATTCGAGGGAACGCATTAATAATCTCAGTAATACGCATCATGATCATATCTACCGTTCCACCGTAATAACCGGAAATAGAACCATAGATCACACCGATCACAACATTACAGCATACAGATACGATAGCAATGATCAGGGAAATTCTAGCGCCACGCCACATTCTGGTCCAGATATCACGTCCCAGATAGTCACTGCCGAACCAGAAACATTCGTCATCTGGCATACCTGTATATTTATAATAATCAACTACCACGTCCACGATTCTCTCGCCGCCTACCAGTCTCGGGTTACGGATCTCCAGAATAGAACCTTCTGGATATTTCTGCGTGTCGTTTAAGTTATCATATTTTCTGTTTTCAAGGGTAAAACCACCATCAAAAATACCAATATCCATCTGTGCGATAAATGGGATTTTCGGAGGCATGTTGATGTGGTCTGTGTGCTGTTCATCATACTTGTACTGATTCATACCAGGTCCAAAGATGGCCATAAAGGAAATGAATAAAATGATCACTGCAGCAACAACAGAAGCTTTGTTCTTTACGAAACGAAGCCATACATCCATAAAGAAACCAATCGGTTTGGTCTTAAATTCTACATCATGGATCTCTTCATCATTCTGAACCAGTCGAAATAAATCCTTTGGAAGGCTGTCATATTTTTCTTTGTTATCATCATATAATGTCATTACTTCTTACCTCCCATTCTTACTCGTGGATCTACAATTCCATAGGAAATATCCACGATCAATACTGTGATCAAAGAGATCATGGCATAGAACACCAGAATTGCCACAGTCAGCATATGATCACTGGCATTGATGGAGTCAACCATCAGTCCGCCCATACCAGGTACGGAGAAAATACTCTCAACAACCAGAGAGCCACCTAATACATTGGCAAACATCGGGATAATGATGTTCATCATCGGCACCATGGAGTTACGAAGTCCATGGCGAACGGTACTCTGCGCGTAAGTCAGACCTTTTGTCTTTGCTAATAACATAAATTCAGAGTTCATGGTCTCTGCCAACTCTGCTCTTAAATATCTTGCCACACGGGCAATCGGATCAAAGGCCAGTGCTAAGATCGGCATAAACATAGACTGCCACCGAAGCAGACCTTTTGCGGAAACATTGTAAATAATCGGGAACACACCCGTCTTAAATCCCAGGAAGTACTGCAGACCTGCTGCGAATACGAAAGATGGGATAGAAATAAATAAAACTACCATCAGAGAAACCAGATGATCGATAATGGTATTTTTCTTGATTGCTGCAATGATACCTGCTGCCATTCCAACAGGAAGCGCTGCAAACAGGGAGATCAGGTTGATCTGCAGGGTAATCGGAATCCTGTCACGCAGAATCTCAAATACTGGTACGTTTGGACGCATCTTTGCTGATGTTCCCCAGTCCCAGTGAAGGAAAATATTCTGCAGAAAATATCCGTACTGTTTGATGATCGGCTCATCAAAGTGATATTTTGCATTCAGTGCATCAATAACTGTCTGTGATAAATCTCCACCCATCTCATACACACTGCCTGGCATCAGTCGCACTACCATGAAGGCAATAGAAACGATGATAAACAGTGTAAGAAACATTGCTACAATTCTGTCTAGTATATATCGAAACATCCACATTCCTCTTTCCATTTTCGAAATAATTACTAAAATATGAGGGGATGCCGCAAGAAAAACTTCCTACAGCATCTCCTCACTATGAGTTCAGTAATTACTCTACGATTTTAGCGTAATCCCAGCCCCATTCAACACGGTTAGCCCAGTTCTTCATAGTAAGCTCTAATCTGTCAGCTTTCAGATACTTATCCAAAGACTCAGTAACTGGAATGATGATCGCTGGCTCGATTAACATCTTCTCCATCTCAGCAACTTCTTTCAGACGAACACCATCCTCAAAACGATCTTCACCAAAGTTTGCATCATCGAACACTTTATCAAAGTCTTCACTTAAGTATGGCTCATTCTTAGCAGAATAGTAAGTTGTCCAATACTTGAATGCGTTCCATGGCATTAAGTCTGTACTGACCCAGCCACCCCAGCTGATCTCATAGCTGTTTGGTTTAGTCTTCCAGCTTCTCATCAGATCACCACGCTGGGAAGATGGCATAGCCTGCAGTTTCAGTTCGAACTTATCTGCGCCAAATAATTTCTGCCAGCTCTGCTGTAAGTACTCACTCATAACCGTCTGCGGTGCAGCATCATTATAGACCATGGTCAGGGATACTTTATCAATACCCACCTCTGCTAAAGCCTCGTCAAATAACTGTTTTGCCTTTTCCTCATCATAACCATAGTTCTCATGAGTATTAGCCTTGCCCTCTTCGGTATCACGGAATTTAGTTCCCTTAGCAAGGTCAATGATATGAGTAGTTGGTACAATGTAATCAGCTGGATCTTCTTTTACCATCTTAGCGATAGTCTGACGATCTGTTCCATAGAACAGAGCCTGTCTGAACTTCTCGTTGCCAAGGATTGGCTGATCCGGGTTAGCAGAGTTGATGGTGATATGTCTTACAGAGTTTCCTGGTGCATACAGAACTCGCGGATCCTCTTCGTACTGTAAGAATGTCTCTGCATTCAGTTTTACATAATCGATCTCACCGTTGTCAAACAGCTGCATCTGTGTGCTGGTGTCCGCAACAACCTTGATATCAATACCTGCCAGCCAGATCTTATCTTTGAAGATGTAGTTCGGGTTCTTCTTGAATACGATCTCAGCATCGTTGGTCCAGGAATCTACTAAGAAAGGACCAGCGGAAATCCAGTAATCTTTGCTGGTACCATACAGAGTCTCAGTACGATCTGCGTTCATACCTTTCTCATAGTACTCTTTGTTGATGATACAGTTTGCCGGATGAGCCAGATGAGTCATAACCTCTCTTGCATCATGTCCTGCTACGGTATGGATCTCCAGTGTATAGTCATCGATCAGCTTTAAACCAACCTCATCCCAGGTACAGTTGCCCTGGAAATAATCCATAGCATGATCGATCTCAATCACGTCTTTAGCAAAGTTGCTTGCACGTAAGTTTGCTAACTTTGGATCCAGGATCATCTGCCATGTATAATATACATCATTTGCGTTCAGCGGATCACCATTCTCCCAGGTTACACCTTCGCGGATCTTGATCTGCCATACTTTACCCTCATCATCCATCTTGATCGGGTCTTCTGCTGCCAGCTCACCGCTTAAGGTACAGAAAGTATTGTCCTCATTCGGGAAGTAGGTATACAGAATCACGGAACATCTCTTGATCTGTGTGGAAGAGTAGGAGTTGATGTAGGTTAATGGGTTTAAGGAACCAATCTTATTTGTAGATGCCTCTCTTAAGATACCATAGCCCTCATCGGTAGGGGTCTCTCCATTTGGATCTGCTTTTGTTTCTTCAACGCTTGCATCAGTGGATGCTTCTGTGGATGCTGCTTCCGTAAATTCGATGCTGCCTTCCGTTTTGGAAGACTTGGAACATCCGCTGACAGCGCCTGCCAGCATCGCTGCTGATAATAAAACCAGCATTGCCTTCTTGTTTTTTCTCATCGCACTTTTCCTCCTCTTTTTTATATCACTAATACCACAGCCGAGCATACAAACATACAGACAGCCGCAGCAAAAGTTTCTCCATAATTTTTTTCGTACCGTCTGTTTTCCAAGAATTCCCCATAGCTTCCTGTGTGCTTATCCATGAACTTTTCATTTTTCCAGAGCTGCTTGAATTTCAAAAATCCGAAAATGATCAGATCATAGCATCTTAAATATCTGGCAGTCTGAAACAAGGCCATGATCAGGAAACAGATACCAGAAATCGCCATGGCATTGGAAAACCCGGTCAGATGCCATTCCCTGCGGATCACAAAGATCACAATGGCGAGGGCGAGGGCAGATAATACTCTGCGTATGTAACATCTTGCTTGATAAGACAAATTTTACCTCTCTATTTACTCTTTGGAATTAAACGGCTGCCATATGCCATGGCGTAAATGCCTCTCTCTTCATTAAAAATCAGTCTGATAAACAGATCTGAATATTTATTGCGGATAATAGCAGTATATGGGCTGACTGGAATGATATTCTTCTCCACTCCCTCTTCCCTTGCTCCAATGGTTCCATCTGCTTTCCGATATAACTCAGCAGTTGTTCCCTCTCCTGAACTGTAGACGCCGGAAGCTGCAGCGATCGTCTCTTCAGACCATGGGGTAATCTGCCATACATCTCTTTTCTCTATCGGGTTCTTTCCATTATATGCTTTCATCATCGCATTGGAGATCAGGCTTACCGGAACATTGGAAGTGTTGCACAGTACGATGACTGCTGCTTCTGCTTCGTAAGACCATGCAATGTTGGAAGAAACACCCGGTAACGCACCGCCGTGCTCAATCACCTTTAAGTCATCTAACTGTTTCATGGAAACGCCATAACCATAGTTGCCAAATGCTCCATATGCCTGACGTGGCTTGCACATCTCGCGAACCCCATACTCGCTGAGGATTCTTGTACCATCTGCGGCTTTACCAAGATTTAAGTACATGCCCAGATATTTTTTCAGGTCATTTAAGGTAGATTTCATCGCACCGCCGCCATTTAATACGAATGCGTTATCATGATAATCTCTGGAGCCTCTCATGACTCCGTCTACCTTCTTATACAAAGTCGCTGCGTTCTCGTCTTTGCTTGGACGAACGAAATCACAAAAGCTTCTTTCCATACCTAATGGTTTTAATACATGCTTTACCAGGTAATCTGCATAAGATGGCTCACCGCCGTATCTGCGGATAATGTCGGATAACAGACCAAATCCATCATTACAGTAGCTTAAATACTCACCCGGCTGACCGTTTAAGCCACTCTCCTTCGTCTGTGCATCCAGACGCTCTGCAACCAGCTTCACACCTTCCTGTGCCACTGCGTCATTGTAAGCGAAATCTCCATCTTTCTCTTCATCCAATCCCAGGCTCTCAGCTACATTGCCAACCAGGATACGTGGAAGTGGGAAGAAACCGCCTGCATGACTTAACAGATGTCTCACAGTCACCTTCTTGGACTGATTCTTATTCGTAAACTCTGGAATATACTGACTGATCGGTGCATCCAGATCAATAATTCCTTTTTCTTCCAGCTGCATGATAGACAGTGCTGTAAAGGACTTGGTCACGGATGCCAGACCAAAAATGGTGTCTCCATTCACTTCTTTGCCAGACTCCAGATCACGGACACCCCAGAACTTCTCATACTGGGTTTTTCCGCTCTTATCAATAATAGCAACGGCAATTCCACTTGCTTCATGATCTTTTTTAATGTCCTCTACAAGTTTTTCCGCCAGTAAACAGTTCAAATCATTCATGCGATTCATAATAAATCCCCCTTCATCTGATTTCGACAGAATTCTTATTGTACAAAAAAAACTCCTATTTGGCCATGGAACATAGCTTTCCCCTTTCGGATACATCTTCGTATCCTATCATCTATTTCCAGCATCAAACAGAAGTTTCTTATACTTCATCTCTGTGATTTATTGATAACAATCATACCAATTGTATTTTCTTATGTCCAATATAACATTCGTATTTCTTATATTCTTTTGAAGAATAAAGAAACCTATTTGTCTCGTATTGGATGTACACTTGTCTTTATTAAACGGACATTTATTGTTATCCATATAATTTTTGTTTATATAAGAAAGACAATTCTGACTTTTTTCCTTTAACCACCTGATTTCAGCTGCTTCATATAATCCTCTACATATTCTGCAAATTTCCGGACAATCGGTGCTGTCTCCGATGATCTTTGCTGTAACAGGAAAATCGAGCGGTAAAATCCAGTCTCCCGGATCCCCATTAAGTGAACATCTGCCCGTTTGCCCCAGGAATATTCTGGCCATAAGGTGATGCCCATTCCCCCGCTGACTAACTGGCTCACCAGATGGGTGGAATCACATTCCATGCTGATTTTGGGAAGAAAATGATTCTCCCGGAAGCGGACATCTGCCAGTTTTCGTAAGACCGTTCCTCTCGGAAGCAGGATAAAGTTCTCATTTCGGACATCCTCCAAAGACACCATCCTCTTCTCACTGAGCTTTGATTCCTTGGAAACGCCTAAAAATACCCGTTCCTTTAACAGTTCCACTCCATAAGTATAAGTGGTATCTGGTTCCGCGCTGCAGATGCAGACATCCCAGTCCGTCTTTTCTCTCTGATCGGTGATGATAAACTTCACATCAGGTTCTTCCTTTTTGAATCTTTCAATAATCGGAGGAAGCAAGGTGACCGCAGAAACAGCATTTAATTTGATAATATGGGCCTCTCGTCCCAGATTGCCAAGCTCATCTGGAAGTTCATCTAATTTCCAGATGACCTGGGACACTTTTTCCCTGAGGACTCTTCCCGTATAAGTCAGCTTCAGCCGTTTGCCGTTACGCTCAAACAACTCCACCTGCAATTCTTTTTCCAGTGCCTGGATTGCCTTGCTGACAGACGGCTGTGCTACACGGAGTTCCTGGGCAGCTTTTGAGATATTTTCATATTTTGACGCATATAAGAAATATTTTAACTGATATAATTCCATGCGGCACCTCCATTCAAGTCTCCCTGTTTTTACTTTTATAATTAGATGTTGGGGTCAAAAGCTTTTGACCCCTCTGATACCGAATTGCTCTGCACTGCGTGCTCCCGCAATTCTCATAATTATGTATTATAACAACTGCAGCACAAACACCAGAATACAACTCCCCAATGACACCACAAATAAACTGGACCGGCAATACGCCAGCACCATAGCCACCAGAAATCCCACCCAGGAGATCCAGGGTGAGTCCGTGATGCTTAAAATCGCCGGAAATGTCATCACAGCCAGTGTCACATATGGCACATAAGTCAAAAAGGAACAGAAAGTCCGGTTTTTGATCTCTTTTCTCATCAGGGTGATCGGCACAGCACGGATCAGATAGGTGGTCACTGCCATCACTAAAATATACATATAATTTCTCATGACTCTTCCTCCTGGATCGGGAATAATAATGCCGCCGCCATGGAGATCACCAACGTCAAAATGATGATCTTCATACCGGAAGAAATGAAATCAAACATCGGAAGCAGCTGGAATGCCGCGCTGGCAGCCATAGCGATGCCTATGATCGGCACCAGTATCCGGTTATCTCTTGCTGCTGGAACGAACACGGCGATAAACATACCATACAGCGCCATACTCATGGCATTTAACAGTGGCTGCGGCAGCACGCCCGTAGATAGGATACCCAGAACCGTACCGGCTACCCATCCTGGAATGGCCACGCTCATGACACCGTACATATACCAGGGCTCCAGCATTCCCTTCTGGGAAATGCAGAGACCGAAAATTTCGTCAGTAATACCAAAAGCCATGCACAACCGGTGCCCCATAGGAAGCTCATGATCGATCTTCTGGGACAGGGCACAGGACATGAGACAGTACCGCAGGTTGATCACCGCCTGGGAGATTGCCATCTCCACGAAAGACGTCCCTGACGCGATCAGGGTAAAGGAAGCAAACTGCCCCGCTGATGTTAAATTCGTCAGTGACATGACTGCTGCCTGCATCGGCGTCAGATCTGCCAGCCTGGCCGCGATTCCTATGGTGATCGAAACAAAGAAATATCCCAGGGCAACTGGAATTCCTTCTTTCATTCCTTTTAAATACATCTGTCCGTGCATGACATAAATCCTCTTTTCTTACATTTCTCGCTTACTTTTTCTGTTTTTCCGCTTTTTCTACTTTTTCTGCTTTTCCGCTTTTTCTGCTTCTGTTCTCTGCGAATCCGCCAGTTCATTGCTCTATCTTTGGGGACAGTTCCTAATTCTCTATAGAGCACACAAAGCTTCTTTCCGTATTTTACCATCTCTGACCGGAAATGGTCAACAGAACATCAAAGACGGTCTTTCCTATAAAGTAAAAAAGAATCCTGCTTGCAGGATTCTCCGCCTGCGGCGGGTCGCTTTAGCGACACTCTTCCACTCCGCCGCAGTGCGATCCTTAGCGGAGCGTTTTTTGTGTCATAGGACGAAGTTTCCTATGACATGAAAAAGCCGGACGCACCTGTTCGGATACGCCCGGCTTCTATTTTTAAGTAATGCTGTTTCTAAAAATTATTTAGATGCAACAACGCTGTCAACGTATGCTTTCAGTTCGTCATCTTTGCAGCCTGCATAGAAGCAATCTAAGAATCTAGGAATCAGAGCTTCTTTTACCATGTTCTGATCCAGGGATTTTAATGCCTCTACTAATGGTTTTGCAATCTGGGACTTCATCGTAGACAGGATCGCAGCGTTGCGGTTCTGGCTCTCTTTACCAGATGCTGGATAACCCTGGCCCTTTGGTGAACCAAATGCCTTTGTGAAAATGTTGTTTAAGTTCAGATCTGCGCCCCAGCCAAATCCCTTTGCGTAAGGAATGGATAACGCGTTACCATTGTTGATCTGTAAGAACAGATATGCATCAGTTGGCTCGATGCAGTATCCGCAGACAACGCCTGGATACATATTTAAAGACATTAATGCGCCCTGGCCAGTACCGCAGCCTGTGATCACGAAATCAACAGCGCCGGAATTTAACAGCAGAGCTGCCTGGATACCCAGATGCAGATATGTCAGTCTTGGGTTGTCCTTGGTATAAGCTTCCGGTACATCCTGAGGAACTAATGGAGCCTCCATAGCTGTGTTGTATACCGTATGTCCCATTGGCTCAACAACTTTCTTTAACTCGCCTAAGATCGTTGGGTTCTTGGAAGACTGGCTAAATTCGTTCATTAATGCAATTTTCATGATTTTATTCTCCCTTTCTTTTGATTCGGTCTGAAAAACCTGTCTTTTATAAATAATCTAATCACTGCCCTCTTATTATACTTGATTTAAACATGTTTTGCAATGATTCTGTCTGCATCTGCCTTCATCCGTAAAAAATCTTCCCTGGTCATCGGAATATCCAGCGATTTTGCAGTATCCTCAATCTGGGAGATTTTTCTTGCTCCGCATAGTACGTTGATATTTGGAGATAACATAGAATTCCACTTGATACAAAGATTTGCCAGTGTACACTGATACTTTTCTGTCAGATCTTTCCATCCAGCCAACATCTCATTTGCCATGCGGATATTCTCTGGTCTCCACCATACTCTGCCTTCCCGTACCTCTCCCGGCTTCGGGACATAATCATCCGGCGCTTTTCCTGCCAAAAGTCCCTGTTCAATCGGAGAATAGGTCTGAAGGCTGATTCCATGCGCTTCACAGAATGGAAGCAGCTCTTCCTCCGGCTTCCGGTCCAGAATACTTAATTTCTCCTGGATCACATCCAGCTGTCCTGCAGCCACATAATCCTTCATCACCTGAAGATTTACATTGGAAGCGCCGATTGCACGGATCTTACCTTCCTTCTTCATCTTCAGAAGTTCTTCCATGGTTTCTGCTACCGGCACTACCCCGTAGGTCTTACACTGCCAATGGGTGTAATACACATCAATATAATCGGTTCCAAGAGCCTGTAAGCTCTTTTCCAGATCTCTCCGGATAGCCTTCGGTGACAGATCCCGGTAAACCTCATGACCATCTCTGGAAAAATGATATTCCCCCTTCTGTTCGTACCACTGAAGGGCACACTTCGTAGAAATGATCACCTGATCTCTTGGTAATTCCTTCAATGCCCTGCCAACCACTTCTTCGCTGTGTCCAAAGCCATATACCCTTGCCGTATCGATCCAGCGGATACCCAGATCAAAGGCTCTGTGAATGGTATCGACTGACATCTGGTCATCATTATCTCCCCACCAGCTGCCACCACCGATGGCCCAGCAGCCAAGGGCCAAGGCGCTGGTCTCAATTCCCGACTTTCCAATCTGACGTGTCTCCATCTGACAAACCTCCTTACGATATCAGGTACTCCCCGAATTCCGGGAGTACCTCGTGTACCGGTTATTATCTGTTATTTATGAAAATGCCTCTAACAGTTCTTCGTAAGTCTTTGCAGTCTGTAACTTTTTCATGGTCTCATCGTTACCCAGCTTACCTGCCAGCTCAGCGATCAGACGCAGATGATCTTTTGCGCCTTCGCTGTCAGATGGTACTGCAAACAAGAAGAATAACTGGGATGGCTCTCCGTCATAGGACTCCCACTCTACCATATCATGGGTTCTGCCTACTGCGATGCCAACCTTATCTACATAATCAGATTTCCCGTGTGGGATTGCTACATGACCACCGATACCGGTGATGCCTTCGCTCTCTCTTAAATATACATCTTTGATGTATCCTTCAAGATCGTCTACATATCCAGCCTCATGAAGAAGACCTGCCAAATGACGGATGACCTCATCCTTTGTTTTTGCATTCATGTCTAAATCGATAACTCTCTTATCCAGAATTTCTTTTACTGCCATAGTATTTTTCTCCCCTCATTTTATTTAATAAAATACTGATAAATATCCAATGGTGTCTTTAATTTCTTCAGGGCCTCCAGGTTTTCATCATTATCGGTCAGCTGAAGAAAATCCTTATAAAACTGCTTGGTGCGTTTTATCTCAACCTGTGATGTCATCTTCACTGCCAGCAGAAATACAACATCTACCATATCATCATGCCAGCTGATTGGCTTATCCAGGATCGCCACAACGATCTTCGGCTCATTGACCTCCGTCATGTTTCCATGAGGAATCGCCACTCCCCTGCCGATGCTTGTCGTTGTTGCCCTCTCCCGGTCAAATACACTCTGTAAGTAATTGGGAGTTACATCTCCCTTTTCTTCCAGTTTCTTTACCATCATGGTAATCAGCTGGTCCTTATTTTCCACTTCAGGCTTCAGTAAAAACAGATCCACATCAAATAGCTGATGACAGAGGCTGTTAAAATGAAACTCTTCCCGTTTCCGGAAATAATAGATCTGATTTACCTTTTGACGTACTGACTCGATTCCCCGTTCGGACAGTCTCGCATCTACTGCCACAACCCGGTCATCGTAAATCTCTTCCCCAGTTGTATTAATGATCACATCCATATCCTTATACTGGGATAAACGGAAATCATGGTAACTGGTAGCTCTTATATCGGTAATCTCCGGAATGCTGTATTTTAATTTTTCAATATTCAGCTGGCTGGTGGCCATACCGCCTTCGCTGATCAGCAATGCCTCGATCGGGCGTCCCTTTTTCTGCCTTATGATAGCCGCCTGAATATACAGGGTAATTCCCGCCAGCTCATCCTCCGTCACCTGTACATCATAATATTCTTCAAACAGGTTGCTGGTGGACCAGGTCGCAAGAAACGTCTGCTTATATTCACTCTTGACATATTTACTGATGTTATCGCCTGTCGCCGTCGAATATTTCATCCGGAAAATAGCCGATCTCATATGGAGCATTAAGCTCTCAACTAATAACTGATCTTCGGAAAGATCGATATCCAGAACAGAATCAATGGTGTCGATCACCAGCTTTACGAACTTTTCCAAATCCTTATCATACTGTTTGGCATAATCTTCTTCCTGAAGATCCCGAAAATTTTTTAATTTCTTTGCGCTGAGCAGCAAAACCGCCAAAAAGCGGATATCCGTCTCAGCAATTTTGATCTGATACTCTTTCTCAATCCGCTGATAGATGGACTCGGCAAAGGAATATTCATTATAATGCTGGATATTCTCCTCTGCGGAAATAAAAGTCCTCTCGTCAGCCGGGCATTTTCTGGAAATGGATAAACAGGTCATGATCCATACCATCTTAAAGGACCGGTCTGCCAGTTCGATCCTCCAGGCATTCTCCGCCTCCACAACGATCTGGCGGATCCGGGCAACATCCACCCCCGGAGCAAAGGTACCCAGCAAAGCCTCTAACACTTCTGGCATCATCTCCATCATGTAGTCCCTGATGGCGATTCTCAAATTATATTCGTCTCCCTCAAGACAAATTCCTTTACTCCGTATGGATATCACTTTTAAATGTCTTTCTTCAAACCAATCGGCAACTACCTTCAGCAGGCCACCCACGGTTGGCGGGCTTAAATATAAGCTATCCGCCAATTGCTGCAGCGTCGTGGTCTCCCCTGGCTTCAGCTTCAGTAATTTTCCGATCAGCTGTTTATTTCTATTATCGAATCCGGTTGAAGCAGGGAGATCGTCGCTGGTCTGCAGCCATCCTGACAGCTGCATTTTCTGGCCCTCTTCCAGTTCCAGCCATATTCCCGTTCCCTGCTTTCGCTCGATCCGTCCCAGTCCCTGTTCAACCAGCCAGTCGTTCAGCTGATTGATCCTGGTTCGAACTGTCTTTTCAGATAAACCTACATTATCTGCAATCTGCTGAGTTGTAAATGTATCGCCAGTCATAAGACATTTCAGTATTTGATTGTTATATAATGTATTTTTATTCTGTTTCAACCGGACACCTCTTACCTTTTAGTGAAAAAACGTCGTGTATCGATTATTCGTGGCTCTTGGAAACAGCCTCACCATAGATGAAACGTCCGCTGGAACCAATTACCTTCATGTAATCCTTTACGAACTGCTTGATGCCAGCTTCAGCAGCCATGCACATATGCATATAATCAAGGTTCGGATTCTCTTCCAGTGCCTTTAAGGTAGCAACCTTACCAGCCTCAAATGCATCTGTACATACGTTGATCTTATTGATACCGCATGCAACTGCTTTACGCAGGTTCTCTTCACCGGAACCAGAACCGCCGTGAAGTACTAATGGCATCTTTAAGGTCTCTTTTAACAGTTTCAGTCTTTCAAAGTCTAACTTCGGAACTTTTCCCTTTGGATAAGCGCCATGAGCAGTACCGATCGCAACTGCCAGAGCGTCTACATGGGTTCTGTTTACAAAATCCAGAGCCTGATCTGGGTTGGTGTATAAATCCACGTTGGCATCATCAGCATCAGCAGCCTGTCCAACATGACCTAACTCGCCCTCAACGGAGCATCCCATGCCGTGTGCCAGTGCGGAGATGATCGCAGTTCTCTTTACGTTCTCCTCATATGGAAGGGAAGAACCATCAAACATAACATTTGTGAAGCCTGCATTGATGCAGTTTGTGATTGCATAGAAATCAGCACCGTGATCGAAGTTTAAAGCTACCGGAACATGTACTCTTGCAGCTAATTCCTTGATAATCGGAACCATCTCTTCCAGGTGTGCATGATTGTTCATCTGGCCGTTGCCAAACTGGATGATGATCGCGGAATGCTCTTCCTCTGCTGCCATAATACCAGCTCTTGCCATCTCCATGTTGATGGAGTTCATAGCCATAACGCCATAGTTATTCTCATTTGCGTCATCAAGAATTGCTTTCATAGATACTAACATGATTTTTCTCTCCTTTTCTCGTGTGGTCTGCGCTACAATCCTATTGTATAACAGGCCTTTAAATTTGCAAGTCCAAACAGGCATTTTGTGCCCGTTTGGACTTTTTTACAACACTATTAACCAATATTGATATCAATATCTACATCCATGTTGTCATCTTCTGCCTCTGTCTGCTCTGCCAGCGGCTTTCTGATGATTGCATAGACTATGCCAGTTACGATGGAACCAATTACCAGGGCAACCAGGAACATAACCGGATTCTTCATCATAGGAACAACGAAGATACCGCCATGTGCTGCTACAGATTCACATCCGGAACCAACTGCGATCGCACCTGCTACTGCAGAACCGATCATGGAAGCTGGAATGAAATGTAACGGATCAGCTGCTGCGAAAGGAAGAACACCCTCAGTGATGAAGCAAAGTCCCATTGGAAGTGCTGTCTTAGCAGTTTCGATCTCTGTCTTAGTAAATTTGTCTTTCTTCAGTAAGGTAGCAATAAACAGACCGATAGGAGGTGTCATACCACCGATGATCTTCGCACACATAGGTCCGTTGATACCATCAGCGCCTAATGCATTAGCTGCCATGGATGCTGTCTTGTTAACTGGACCGCCCATATCAAATCCCATGCAGGCACCGATTACTGCACCAATTACTGCCTTCGCGCCGCCGTTTAAGGAAATGATCCACTGCTGGAATACATTCATAATAAAGGACAGCGGAATTGAGAATACACACAAGAAAATCATACCACAGATAAATGTAGAACATACTGGGATGATCATAACAGGTTTCAAACCTTCGCACCATTTTGGAAGCTTCCAGCCCTTCATCCAGTTAACAACGTAACCGATGATGAATGCCATCAACATACCGCCAAGGAAACCTGCCTTTGACTGTGAAGAACAATATCCGATTACCATACCAGGAACGATACCAGGTCTGCCTGCGATGGAATAAGCAGCACCTGCTGTCATAACTGCTACTGCGAAGTCCATTGCGTAGGAGCTTAACTTATTAACGCCCCACCAGAAGCCGATCCAAGTAAATGGATTTAAGTTAGAGAATGGTGTTGCACCAGCCTCTACTGCGCTGCCGATGTTCCATCCGCCAAATGCTTTTGCCAGAGCACCCAGGATACCGCCAGCTACAACGACTGGGATCATGTAAGAAATACCAGTCAGAATGTGCGACATAAATTTTTTCTGTTTTGCCATACCTTTTTCCCCTTTTCTTTGCGTTGTGTGATTCCGTTCTGATTACTTGCCCAATTTCTCGTGAATCTTGGTCAGAACACCTTTTGGAGATTTCATAACTGTACTGATCGGAATATCCACAATTGGTTTGCCTTTGAAACGATCCTTATTCACACGGATATCGGCAGAAATCAGGATAACATCTGCTGCTGCGATCTCCTCTGGAGTAAGCTCGTTCTCAACGCCGATAGAGCCCTGTGTCTCGACCTTGATTTCATCTCCCAGCTCTTTGGCAGCGTTTTCGATTTTTTCCTTTGCAATGTAGGTGTGGGCAATACCCGCTGTACATGCTGTAATGGCTAATATTTTCATATAAGCCCCTCCTCTCTCTTGATTTATATAGAATTTACCATTTTTTCTCCCATTATGGTAAATTTTTTATGGCAAATTGATACGGTAATTTTTTTTTAATTACCGTATCTCTGTTTTTTATTCCAGAACCGTACTTATCATCAGGAACAGAGGAGCTGGCCTTCGCCCATTCTTTCACCGCTTTCCGCATCGAATAACAGGTAGTGATTGCCTGCAAATCCCATATGGATCTTCGTTCCGACCTTAAAATCCACGCTTCCGAAGATCACGGAGGTCATACGCTGGTGGCCTGCCTTGGTTACCAGAATCGTCTCCATACCTGATGGCAGGGAAGACTCAACGGAAGTCTCTAAGCAGTTTTCCTCCGTCTGCTTTAAGAATTCCGGACGGATGCCCAATACTACTTTCTTATGTCCCGGAATTTTTAAGTCCTCAACCGGTACAAACTGGACCTTCATATCGGCATTGGACAAAGCAATATGGCCGTCTTTTTCCTCTGCATCCAGGTTGGACAGCGGCTCATCCATTAAAAGGATCTTCGGATTGGTTGCCAGAGTTCTTGCGATCGCCACACACTGCTGCTGACCGCCGGAAAGCTCTGCCGGATAACGGTCCACGTATTCCCTGATCTTTAACGTATCAAGAAGCTCCTCTACTCTCTTACGGATCTTCTCTTTGTCCCATTTCATATTTTCCAGGCCAAACGCAATATTCTTATACACGGTCATATGCAGCCACAGGGCATAGTTCTGGAACAGGATCGTTGTCAGCACCTTGTTGGCCGAAGTTACCAGAAGCACAAACAGGGACAGCTCTCTCATACAGGAAATGAATGGGAGCAGATATGGGATGAATGTCAGATTCTCTACTACCGCGGAGAGCTTGGAGCCTCTTCTGCGGACGATCGCGTAACCAGCCAGAAAACCTGCTTTATCGCTGACTTCATTCGCTCCGCCTCCTGCTCCGATCCAGAAATCCAGAGCCATATCCGCGCCATCAACATCGCCACTTCTCAGTCAGAGCTGGCTTCTGCCTATCAGCTTGATGAAAAATTCCACGGTCTTTACATTTCTGCCAGTCAGAATAAAAAGGTCATGGAAATGTACCGTACCTTAAACTCCCATGCCTACGCTGCCTATATCGTAGGACATGAGACCCGTACGCAGATCATGGATGGGGCGCTGGAGCACCAAAAGCTCTACGATGCGATTCTATCTAATGAAAAAATGGAGGTTCACCGTCTGGTAACCCTCCATCTGGAAAATGCCCGTCATAATATCTGTACGATTTTAAAAGAGCTGGAGCTTACCACATAGTACCCACTATCTGATAAGTCCCAGCTCTTTCATTGCATATTCGATCCCGTCTTCTTCCACCGTTTTTGTCACGAAGGTTGCATATGGTTCCAGAACCGCATCATGTCTGCCCATGAGAACCGCATGCTTTGCATATTCAAACATCGACAGGTCATTGCTGCTGTCGCCAAAGACATAAGCATCTTCGAAATCAATGCCATAATGCCTTAATGTCCATTCGATCGCAGTTGCCTTGGAATATCCCTTTGGCACGCATTCATAGAAATCATCTCCACGGTCAATGACCACCATATCCGGTTCCAGAAAATGAAAAAGTCCGTCCCGGTCGCTGTGTTCATCTGCCATGACGCACAGCTTGTCATAATCATAGCTGTTATCATTCCAGCCCTTGTCCACCACGAATCCGGTAGCTACCTGGGCTTTTCGAAATTCGTTGACCTTCGGTATCCAGGATAATTCTTCCCGGAAATAGTTTCCTTCTGTAGCTTCCAATATACCGTCAAAGCCATATCGCAAAACTGCCTTCTTGATCTCAATCCCTCTCTCATGCGGGATCCGGTATTGAAGATGAATGTGCCCTTCTGCATCTGCCACACAGGTGCCACAGCCGCATAAACAGCCATCATGCTCGATCATTTGCTCAATGTCACGCAAAAAGCCATATCCCCGCCCGGAATTGATAAAGACCAGATTGCCACTTTTTCTGGTCTCAGAGAGCGCTCTTTTGGCGCTCTCCGGAACCTGATGGGTGATCTCGCTTAACAGCGTTCCGTCCACATCAAAAAATAATGCTTTTCTTTTCACTACTTGTCATCCCGGAACACAATGGTTCCTTTCTCCTCATCCATGCTGTCCACGATTGCCAGAGACTCCAGGCGGATTCCCTGCTTTCTTAAATTATCGCCGCCTGGCTGGAAACCTTTCTCAATGACAATACCTGCGCCCACTAACTCAGCGCCGGAATCCTTAACCAGCTTTGCCAGTCCCTCTAATGCTTTTCCATTAGCCAGAAAATCATCGATCAGAAGGACCTTATCGCCCTTACCCAGAAATTCTTTGGAAACAATGATATCGTACACACGACCATGGGTGAAAGACTCTACCTGGCTGGTATATACATCGCCTGCGATATTCTTTGTTTTATTTTTCTTGGCAAATAATACCGGAACATCAAAATACTGGGCTACCACACAGGCAATCCCAATACCGGATGCCTCAATGGTCAGAATCTTGTTTACCTCTGCGTCTGCAAATCTTCTCTTAAACTCTTTTCCAATCTCTTCAAACAATTTGATATCCATCTGATGATTTAAAAAGCTGTCTACCTTTAATACATTACCGCCTTTGATCTTACCATCCTTGCGAATCCGATCTTTTAAGAGCTGCATAGCGACTCCTCCTGCATATGAATTTTCTGTAGCTGTCCATATAGTTACCAATTTTCTTCTGATTTTATTGGGTAACTGGCCTTCTGTCAATATCTAACCGCGATTTCCTTTTACTTCTATTCAGCTACTGCATTGTCAGAAACAAATTTCAGGACCAGATTGGTCAGAAGGCTTTCATTTACCACATTTTCCCCAGCGGACTCTTTCATCTTGTCTACGCTCTCGAAGCCGTACTCTTCTGCCATACTCTCCAGTTCTTCATCCGTTACTTTGATGCCTTCCTTATCTGCAATGGCATTGATCACCAGCTGCTGTTTTGCGTTTTCTTCTGCCTGTGTTCTTACCTGGGCTTTGAAGGTATCCAGGTCCATGCCATAATAGCCAACCAAAGTCTCCAGTTCCATTCCGGAATTGGTTGCCATGGTTTCATAATAGGTCATTGCCTCATCATAGGCAGCCTGGATCGATTCCTCGGAGGCAACCACCTGGCTGTTATTCATGATCGTCTGGAACACAGAGCTCTGCTTCTGATACTCCGCGTTGTCTGCAGCCTGTTTCTCCAGATCATTTCTGGTAGCTTCCCGGTACTCTTCCAGGGTTTTATAGTCCGTGTTAGCCATAACAAGATCATCATTTAACTCGCTTGGAGTTTTAACTGCGTTAACAGTCACTTCAAATACCACTGCCTGACCAGCCAGATCCTCGCTTGGATAGCCTTCCGGGAATGTCAGGTCCAGATCCAGCTTCTGTCCCTTTACAGCACCGATCAGACCGTCTTCGAAGCCATCGATAAATGCGTTGGAACCCAGTTTTAAGTCGTATCCGGAAGCGGTACCGCCATCAAAGGCTACGCCGTCCTTCTTTCCTACATAATCGATGTTCACAGTATCGCCCTCTGCTGCCGGACGGTCAACCTCTACAAGGTTGGAATCTGCCAGTTTCTGGACCTCATTGTCTACCTGCTCATCGGTTATCTCTACAGAAGCCGGTGTATAGGCAACTCCTTTATACTCACCTAACGTCACACTGTCTTCTGCTGCTCCCTCAGAAGTCCCTGCCTCCTGAGTTTCTGCCTCCTGAGTTGTTGCAGCTGCCGGATCAGTAGTTCCCGTTGTATCTTTCTTAGAGCAGCCAGTTGCTACCATTGCAGCCATCAGGCCGCAAATACCTAATTTCACAAATTTTCTCATGTTTTTATCCTTATCTTTCTAATTTTTATAAAATGATTTGAATGCCCGATAGGTATTCAGCACATCCAGCTTGGAAGCCAGCTCAAATGGCGCATGCATGGACAGGATCGGCACTCCTAGATCTACCACATCAATATTCATGGAAGCCACAAATTTCGCGATTGTTCCGCCGCCGCCTACATCAACAGCGCCCAGCTCGCCAATCTGCCAGTAAACCCCCTCTTTTTCCATGATACCGATGACCTTTGCCATCAGTTCCGCGCTGGCATCGTTGGAGCCGGATTTGCCTCTTGCTCCGGTATATTTGGTCAGCACGCAGCCTTTATTTACATAACTTGAGTTTAATGGATCATATACAGAAGCAAATGTCGGATCGTAAGCTGCATTAACATCAGAGGATAAGCAGATCGTGTTGCGGAACACCTCTTTGGGATTCACGCCCTCTAATTCAGCCAGATAAGTGATATAATCACCCACATAATTGGAATTCAGTCCGGTGTTGCCCTCAGAGCCGATCTCCTCTTTATCCGTTAAAATAGTCATGGTGGTGTATGTTGGATTCTTCGTATCAATCTCTGCAATCAGTGCCGTATAAGCACAGATTCTGTCATCCTGTCCATAAGCGCCGACCATGCTGCGGTCAAAGCCTACATCGCTTGCTTTGTGTGCCGGAACAAATTCCACTTCAGCGCGGAGGAAATCCTTCTCTGTGATCCCAAACTGCTCATTCATCAGCTTCAGAGCCATCAGCTTCACCGGTTCTTTCACTTCATCATCGGTATATGGAATGGAACCGATCACGATGTTCAGCTCCTCACCCTTGATTCCATCCTTTAATTTCCGTTCATTCTGCTCCGCAGACAGATGAGGAAGTAAATCTGTGATGCAGAATACCGGATCACCAGGCTTCTCACCCAGATTCAATTCTACCGTTTCACCATTTTTCTTAATGATCACACCGTGCATAGCTAACGGAATGGTCGCCCACTGGTATTTGCGGATACCGCCATAATAATGGGTCTTAAATAGCGCCATATCATCCTTTTCGTAAACCGGGCTTGGTTTTAAATCCAGTCTTGGGGAATCAATGTGAGCGCCGTTCATACGGATGCCTTCTTTTACGGATTTCTCACCAAAGGTAGTCGCGATGATCGCTTTGTTGCGGTTTACATAATATACCTTATCTCCCGGCTGATAGCTGCCCTTGGTGTCAAACTCTGCGTAGCCTGCTGCTTTTAACAGCTCTACTGCCTTTTTGACACATTCTCTCTCTGTTTTTCCTTCATCCAGAAATGCCTTATAGCCTTCGCAAAAAGCTGTAGCCTCTTCTACCTGCTCTGGAGCTTCTTTCGCGATATGTGGAAATTTCCATGTTAATTCTTCCTGAAGTTCTTTGCCTGTCATATCGATTTTTCCTCTCTTTCTAATGCGTAAACTAGAAACCTAATTCTTCATTCGTTAATACCAATGTAAATGGCCCTTCATTCCCCAGTTCCACCTGCATATCCGCACCGAAGCTGCCATGTTCGACCTTCGGCACATATTTACGGCTTTCTTCCACAAAATGCTCGTAAAGTGCATTGGCATGCTCCGGTTTCCCGGCCTTTACAAAGCTTGGGCGGTTGCCCTTCTTACAGTCTGCATACAGGGTAAACTGGCTGACTACCAGAAGTTCTCCTCCCACATCTGCCAGTGAAAGGTTGGTCTTGCCATGTTCGTCCTGGAAAATCCGCAATTTGCAGATCTTTTCCACCATGCGGTCCGCTGTTTCCACCGTATCCGCGTCTTCTACGCCCAGAAGCAGTAAAAAGCCGTGTCCGATCTTACCGACCACCTGCTCTTCTACCGTCACCTGTGCGTGGGTTACTCTCTGAAGTACTACTTTCATGTTCTTTTTCCTCATTCTTACAGCTGTTGATTCCGTTTTCTGCATGACACCGTCCGGAAGCCATAGCCGCCTTCTTTCCCAGGCCCGTTCAGGATCTCAGGATCAATCGTAACTGTGCAGATCTACTGGACAGTCAATACTAATCTCAGATATTCCAGAAGATTGGCTTTCGCTTCTTCTCCATACAGAATTTCTCTTGCCAGAACCGGCCTGTCTGTTATCATATCATCAACCCCCAGTTGTTTCAACCGTTCCATCTCTACTTTTCCATTTACCGTCCATGCATGGACCGCTTTTCCGGCTTCATGGGCTGACTCGATCATTCTTTCTGTTACAAAACTGGATCGGATGCTGATCAGGTCGATAAACTCATCAGAATAAAAATTGCCATAAGCAGCGGAAATGATATAGCCGGTACGGATTTCCGGATTTACAGCCTTCACTCTTTTTAAATAGAAACGGTTCGTGGAGGTAATGACACACTGCTCCTGCATCTCATGTTTTTCGACCAGTTCGATGACCTTCTCCGGAAGTCCGCTGGAATTTCCCAGATTCTTGATCTCAATATTTAAATCGATCTTTCCTTTTGCATATTCCATAACCTCTTCCAGTGTAGGAATCTGCTCTCCCTGATATTCACTGGAAAACCAGCTTCCCACATCCAGTTTTTTGATCTGTTCCAGCGTCAGATCTGACACCTTTTTATTGACCCCGGCTACCCGTTTTAAGCTGGTATCATGACAAAGGACGATGACCCCATCCGCCGTCTCCTGCACATCGATCTCCGCCCGGTCTGCCATCTCCTCTACCGCTTTTTCCAACGCCGCCATGGTATTTTCCGGCGCACCTGAGGAGCTGCCCCGGTGAGCGGTGATCCTCGTCTGGACCGCTACAGATTTACTGATAAAATTGCCATTATAAGCGGCATCAAACAAAAAGAAGCCGGACATCGCCAGAAATAATCCTAACAGTGCCAATCCGGTTCTCTTGGAAAATTGTACATTTCTTCCTGCTGTGGCAAATTCCCAGCCCTCCATACGACCCTTTCTCCGGCTCATCACCTGATAATATTCCCTGGTCACAAAGGCCCAGCACACCATCGAAGCAAAAATAGAAGCCAGGATCACCAGAAACCATTCTGCACGGTCTGTAGTCTCCATCAGGAAGGCCAGTCCCAGATCCTCCTTCACAAAAAGAACGGTCACCACTGCCATCAAAAAGACACTTAAATAGTAAACCGCCAGAAAAAGGATGATCAGCCACACCTCAAGCAGGGCCGCCATACCAAGGATCTGTGCCCAGCGCCCCTTTAACAGTTCCATGCTCTCAAACCGGCTGTCCCAATAAGATTTCTGACCGATCATGCAGCCATGGAATACAAAAAAGGCCGGAAACAACAGTGCCAGGAACAAAAGAAAGACCAGCAGCGACACAGAAACTGCAAGCGGCTGATCCAACAGTTCTTTGATAACAAAATTGACCGGTTTGATACGGCTGAAGATCCGGTACAAATAGAACAAATTCACAGTAAAGGTGCTGATCATTCCCATGCCAAACAGACGGTAATTCTTATGACGCAGCTCATCACGGACTTTCTCAAAGGCCCCACTAAAAATCTCCCACAGAGTCGGATAGCAGAAGTAAGCGGCCCCGGAAAACGCCGTGACCAGGCCGCCTATCTCGATCATATTCAGAAACAGCGCAAGAACGGTCATGACCAGTACAAAAAGCATCGTCCACGGATGGAGAAATAACTTCCATGCGTTAGTCAGTGTCAGATAACTGTATCCGGCTCTGTCCAGACAGAACTTTAAGCCTCTGGTTCCCACCTGTACCAATAACGTTCCTGCAATAAACCGGAAAAAGAATTCAAATAGAAGCAGACTTCTTAAATTGCCGCGGATCATCTGATAGATCTCTTTGATCTGCTTTTTCATAAGTGCTCCATCTCTTTTCTTCATTAAGCTACGTAATTTCTAAGTTACGTAATTTCTAAGTTACGTAATTTCTGACTTTTCCGGTTCTTTTTCTTCCTGCTTTCCATCATCTCTGCGGTTCCACTCCAGGATCGCCTGATTTAAGGAAAACATCTTGGCGTCTAACATATCCACCACATCAGCGCAGGCCTTTAATTCCCGCTGCAGATAGTCCGGCGCCTCAAAATCTGATTTGTAATAGATCTTATGCTCCAGACTGGCCCAGAAATCCATGGCCACCGTCCGGATCTGGATCTCCACCTTGGTCTCCACCGGCCCATCCGTCAGATAAACCGGGATCGTCACTACCATATGATAGCTTTTGTAACCATTCGGTTTTGGATTCTTGATGTAATCTTTGATGTAAAGGACCGTCACATCCCTCTGTCTGGAGATCATGTCGGCAATCTGGTAAATATCCGACGTAAAAGAACAGATGATACGGATACCTGCGATATCACTGATCTTTTCCGTCATATTGACCACATTGACCTCTGCACCCATGCGTTTCAGCTTCTTAACGATGCTTTCCGGCGTTTTTAAACGGGATTTGACATGTTCGATGGGATTATAGTTGTAGATCTGGATAAACTCATTATTCAGGATCTCGATCTTTACATTGATTTCTTTTAACGCTGAACTATATAAAAACATCAGCGACTTCCACTGATCGATCTGATCATAGTTTTTGGGGATATTTTCCATTCACTATCCCTCCTCGTGTCACATTAGAATTTCAAATTTTTTAACAGATCTCCAAGACCTGTAGCAGCCTCTCCGGTGCTCTCATAATGGAAATCAACCGGCTCTTCCTGCTCATCTGCCTCTAAGGCTTTCATACTTAAGCTGATCTTACCATCTGCTACGGATAAGATCTTTACTTTTACCTTCTGTCCTTCCTTCAGAACAACGCCAGGATGTTTGATCCTCTGGTTGCTGATCTGGGAAATGTGGAGCAGTCCGGTCACACCATCGGTCAGTTCTACGAATGCACCGTAGTCTTTCAGGCTCTCAACGGTACCCTCTACTACCTGGCCAGCTTTGAACGCGCCCATCTTCTCTTTCACTTCTGCATCTCTGCGCTCTTTTAATAACTCTTTCGCAGACAGAACCAGCTTCTTATTCTCCGGATCTGCAGTGATGATATACGCCTCGATGTGTCTGCCAACCCAGTCCTCTAATTTCTCCACATACTCTAAGGACAGCTGGGACGCCGGGATAAATGCACGTAACTCATCTAAATAAGCCACTGCCCCGCCCTTCACGATCTCTTTGATCTTTACGTTCACAACCGCATGATCTGCCTGAAGCTGCTTTACTTCCTGCCATTTTTCAGCATCCGGAGTCTCGTCTGCCACATATGCCTGGCTGCGTTTCTCATCATACTCTTTATAGGATGCCTCTAACTCTGCGGCAAAATCTTCCATAGTCTCCTGGACTTTTTCATTCTTCATCTCTTCACTCATAATACAGCCTCCTGATACATTTTTTTAATAGGAAATGAGATTCCCATCACTGCAATCTAGTTTACCACATTTTCACCAATTCACCTACTGTTTTTCCGAAAAAAAATGTGATATAGTTTAAGCAAATGATGTTGGGGTCAAAAGCTTTTGCCCCCTCTGATACCGGATTGCTCTGCACTACGTGCTCTCGCAATCCTCAAAAACATTCGTAATTCGCTCATTTTCTTTGAAAAATGGCTACTTACTCATGTTTTAGCGGGTCCCAAGGTCAAAATTTCTCCTGCAAGCAAGCTTGCGTCGAACTTCTGACCTTTTGACCCTGGTATCGTCAAATACGAATTTTATGAGGTTGATTATCATGATAAACGATATTATGGATCTGCACACACATACCATTGTCAGCGGACACGCTTACAATACCTTATATGAAATGGCACGGGCTGCCGCTGATCACGGCATGAAGGTCTTCGGTTCCACGGATCATGCACCGGGAGGTATCCAGGGTACCTGCAATGAAGTCTACTTTAAGAATTTTAAAGTCATCCCAAAGCATTTATTCGGGCTGCGGCTGTTGATGGGCTGCGAGGTGGATATCATTGACTACCAGGGCTCTGTGGATTTAAAGGAAAGCACCTTAAGCCTGCTTGATTATGCCATTGCCAGCATTCACCCGCAGTGCTACACCTGCGGCACCATAGCACAGAACACTGCCGCTTACCTGGGTGTTCTGAAAAATCCACACGTAAAGATCATCGGGCACCCGGATGACGGACGTTTTCCATATGATCATGACACTCTGGCTGCTGCCGCGAAAGAACATCACGTTTTACTGGAGTTAAATAACTCTTCCTTACATTCCACAGATGGACGGCCTCATGCGATTGAAAACTGCCGTGATCTGTTAGAGCGCTGCATGCACTACGGAACACCGATCATCCTGGACAGTGATGCCCATATTGCTGAGGACGCAGGCAATCACCGCCGGGCACACAAGCTGTTACAGGAACTGAATTTTCCGGAGGAACTGGTAGTAAACACTTCCATTGAAAAACTGGCTGCTTATATTCCTGCTGTTCTGAAGCAGGATGAAGAAGAATAGACGGAGGCCCCTATGATCAATTTTCTGAATCTGGAATATTTTCTTGTGGCTGCAGAGGAACTAAACTTTACAAAAGCTGCCAAACGGCTCTACATTTCCCAGCAGTCCCTGAGCAACCATATTTCCAACCTGGAAAAAGAGTTTGATATTGCTTTATTTCACCGCACCACCCCGCTGACCTTAACTTATGCAGGGCAGGTTCTGGAAAAGCGGGCCAGAGAGATCCTGGAACTGCGGGAAGAGACCTATCATGAGATCGCTGATATCAAGGATTTCTCCAAAGGCAAGCTGATCATCGGTATGTCACACACCCGCGGGCGCAAGATCCTTCCAGAAATCCTTCCATTATATAAGGAACAGTTCCCCAACATTGATCTGCAGCTGATCGAGGGCAATTCCAGTGAACTGGATGCCGGACTGCTCCACGGCGAGATCGACCTGATCATCGGTATGCTTCCATTTAAGGTAGAAAACATTGAGACAGTCCCCCTGTGTGATGAGGAAATTCTTCTGGCAGTCCCTAATAAAGTGCTGGAGCACGCTTATCCGGGACAAGTGGAAAAGATAAAAGAACAATTGTCCACCAATGCCGATCTTCGTCTTTTGCAGAACTGTCCATTTCTCCTGATCAATCCCGGCAACCGGGTGCGCACTCTGGCAGATGAGATGTTCGAGGAGGCACAGATCACGCCCAACATCATCCTGGAAACTGAAAACATCGAAACAGTACTGGCGCTGGCTGCCAAAGGCATGGGGATTACATTTTACCCAAAGATGTTCATCTCCAGTCATGAGGTATTCCAGAACAACCTGGAAAACAAAACCGGATTAAACTTCTATTCCCTGAATTACCCGAAAGCACATGGCATTCTGGGAATCGGCTACCACAAGGGACATTATATGTCCCAGGCAACCAAAGAATTCATTCGGATTGCTAAAGAAACCTTGTAATTTGTATCATTTTTCGACCTATCTATTGACTTCATTCGAGCTTCTGCTATAATAAAGATAGTAACTGTTATCATTTTTATTAAGAGGAGTTCGAATGAAAGCGATCAAACATAGCAAACAACGGGATTCGATCAAGACCTGTCTGATGGGACGCCGTGATCATCCGACCGCAGATGCTGTCTATATGAGTATCCGGGAGGAATTTCCCAACATCAGTCTTGGAACCGTCTACCGCAACTTAAATCTTTTAGTAGATCTGGGCGAGATCCAGAAGCTGACCTGCGGCAATGGACCGGACCGGTTCGACGCAGATACCAGCCCACACTACCATTTTGTATGCAGACATTGCGGCGCCGTGTCTGATCTGGAAATGGATACCTTCCCCGGACTCAATGAATCCGCCCAGGAGCACTGCGACGGCCGGATCGATACCCACACCACTTATTTCTACGGTTTATGCAAGAAGTGCTTGACAAATACATTTTGTTAGTGTATATTGATATCAGTAACAATTACTATTATTAATTTAAGGGTTAATGAAACAACACATCATATTAAAAAAGAAAAGGAGATCATCATTATGAAGAAATGGGTTTGTACAGTATGCGGATATGTTTATGAGGGAGAGAACGCACCAGAGTTTTGTCCAATTTGTAAAGCTCCAGCTTCCAAGTTCATCGAGCAGACAGAAGAGAGAACATGGGCTGCTGAGCATGTAGTTGGCGTTGCACAGGGCTCCCGTGAAGATATCATGGCTGATTTAAGAGCAAACTTCGAGGGCGAGTGCTCTGAGGTTGGTATGTATCTGGCTATGGCAAGAGTTGCTCACAGAGAGGGCTATCCAGAGGTTGGTCTGTATTATGAGAAAGCAGCTTACGAAGAGGCTGAGCACGCAGCAAAATTTGCTGAGTTATTAGGCGAAGTCGTTACCAACTCCACCAAGAAGAACCTGGAGTTAAGAGTTGAGGCTGAGAATGGCGCTACTGCTGGTAAGTTTGATCTGGCTAAGAGAGCAAAAGAGCTGAACTTAGACGCAATCCATGATACCGTTCATGAGATGGCAAAAGACGAGGCTCGTCATGGCAGAGCATTCGAGGGTCTGTTAAAGAGATACTTTGGTTAATCTTCTGAATACAGCTGATGCGGTTCACGATAACAAGTGAACCGCATTTTTTGTTTTCTATTGATTTTTCTTGCACAGAAAAGTCTGATGTGCTATGTTAAAACTATTAAATATACCAACGCAAAACTGCGCCGGACAAGAAAGGAATTTTATCATGGAATTTTTCAAGAATCGCACATTTGCATTAAAGGGTATTATCGTTCATACACCAGATTTTGATCATATGGAATATCACGAGAATGAATATGTCATCTGTAAGGATGGAAGATCTGTAGGTATTTTCCATGAATTACCAGAGGAATACCAGGAAATTCCTGTATTGGATTTTTCTGACAAATTTATTATTCCTGGCATGTGTGATATGCATGTCCATGCACCTCAGTATGGTTTCCGTGGTCTCGGAATGCTTTTGGACTGCAATTCCGAATGGGAAACCTGGTTTGACCGCTATTCATTTCCAGAGGAAAGCCGGTATGCAGATCTGGAATATGCAGACAAAGCTTATGGCCGCTTTGTTGACGATCTGTTGAAAACAACTACCACTACCAGAGCCTCTATTTTTGCCACCATTCACCGCCCTGCAACCGAGCTTCTGATGCGTAAGCTGGCAGATGCAGGCTTCAGTGCTTACGTGGGCAAATTAAATATGGACCGTAACTCCCGCTTTGGTCTCCAGGAAACGACGGAAGAGACCCTGAAAGAGACCGAACGCTGGCTGAAAGAAACTGAAACCGGATATGGACAGGTAAAGCCGATCCTGACTCCACGTTATACCCCAACCTGTACCGATGCATGTATGGAAGGTTTACAGGTGCTTTCCGAAAAATATCAGGTACCGGTCCAGTCACACCTTTCAGAGGGTCTGGATGAGATCGAATGGGTCAAGCAGTTAAAACCCGGTCTCTCCTGCTACGGTGAAGCTTATGACATGTACGACTTATTAGGAAGCAGACAGCCAGCTGTCATGGCCCATGTGGTGCATCCCAATGAAGCGGAATATGAACTGATCAAGCACCGCAATGTCCTGGTCGCACATTGTCCCCAGTCCAACACCAATGCTGCCAATGGCGTTGCTCCGATCCTTCAGATGGTGCATGACGGTATCCGTGTCGGTCTGGGCACTGACATGGCAGGCGGCTATAACTTAAATCTGTTACGGACCATAACTGATGCCATCCAGGCCAGCAAGCTGCGCTGGTGCTTTACAGAGCGGAATGGCAATCCTTTTGCCAAAAAGAACTTCCTGACCGTTGCCAATGCCTTTTATCTCGCTACCAAAGGCGGTGGATCATTCTTCGGAAAGGTCGGCAGCTTTGAGCCGGATTATGAATTTGATGCTGTGGTCCTGGACGATGCAGCTCTGGCTGATTTTGTGGAACGCCCGGTACAGGATCGTTTCCAGCGTATTTTATGGCTGCATACTGCAGATACTGTAACCGCTAAATTTATCCAGGGAACCTGTGTTTATCAGGCTTAATTTTCTTCGTTTAGGAGGCGTGAAACCGCATGTCCTTTATCAGTGTTTTTGATGTACTTGGCCCTAACATGATCGGGCCTTCCAGTTCCCACACAGCAGGAGCTGCGCGGATCGGATTTCTGGCCCAGAAAATGATCGGGGGCTCTGTAGTGAAAGTGGATTTTACTCTCTACGGTTCTTTTGCCAGGACGTATCACGGTCATGGTACGGACCGGGCGCTGCTTGGCGGAATCATGGGATTTGATACCGATGATATGCGGATCCGGGATTCCTTTGATCTGGCTTCAGAACAGGGAATCGCTTACTCTTTTACACCTAATGAGCTTGAAACCGATGTCCATCCGAACACCGTGGATATTTCCATGGTCAATGCCTCCGGTCAGACGATGACTGTCCGGGGCGAGTCTTTAGGCGGCGGCAAGGTACGGATCGTGCGGATCAATCAGGTAAAGGTGGATTTCACCGGTGAATACAGCGCAGTGATCGTGATCCATCTGGACCGCCCGGGCGTGGTGGCCCATATTACCAAGTGTCTAAGTGACCGGGGTGTGAATATCGCCTTTATGCGGTTGTTCCGGGAATCAAAAGGGCATACAGCTTACACCATCGTGGAATCGGATGGACGGCTTCCAGAGGGAATCGCCGAAAGTCTGCGGGCCAATGATCACGTGCAGCATGTGATGGTGGTGCAGATATAGGAGGCAAACTATGGATTTCAAAAATGCAAAGGAACTTTTGGAGCTTAGCCAGAATGAAAAACTGACGATTTCAGAAGTCATGAGACAGCGGGAACTTTCTGAAACAGAAAGTTCTCCGAAAGAATTGTATACAAAAATGGAACGGGTGCTGGAGATCATGAAGGATTCCTCTTCTACTCCCATCCACCATCCGGTCTCATCCATGGGCGGTCTGATCGGAGGCGAAGCCAAACGCCTTTCTCTTCATGAAGCCGCAGGAATGCAGCTGTGCGGTAAGGTACTCCACAAAGCAATGACCAGAGCCATGGCGGTGCTGGAGACCAATGCCTCCATGGGACTGATCGTAGCAGCCCCGACTGCAGGCTCTGCCGGGATCGTACCTGGACTGCTCCTTGCCCTTCAGGATGTATATGGATATTCCGATGAAGCGATGATCCAGGTGCTCTATAATGCCGGTGCGATCGGCTATCTGGCCATGCGCAATGCCACCGTTGCCGGAGCTGTGGGCGGCTGTCAGGCCGAGGTTGGGATCGCTTCCGCTATGGCCTCCTCTGCCGCTGTAGAGCTTCTTGGCGGAACTCCAGAGCAATGCTTAAACGCTGCCTCCACCGTTCTGATGAACATGCTTGGGCTGGTCTGTGATCCGGTAGGCGGTCTGGTAGAATATCCCTGTCAGAACCGCAACGCAGCCGGAGTTGCCAGCGCCCTGATCGCAGCTGAGATGTCTCTGTCCGGCATCCCACAGCTGATCCCATTTGATGAAATGCTGGATACCATGTATGCCGTGGGAAGAAGACTCCCGGCAGAGTTACGCGAGACCGCACTGGGCGGATGTGCCACAGCCCCATCCGCCTGTGCAAGATGCAGACACCATTAATCTCTGATCGCATCCAATGCGTTTGAGATATCTGCGATCAGATCTTCTTTATCCTCCAGTCCAAGGCTGATGCGGATCAGTTCTGCCGGTACGCCCGCCTCCTTTAACTGCTCATCGGTCATCTGACGGTGAGTGGAGGTTGCCGGGTTTAAGCAGCAGGTCCTTGCATCTGCTACATGAGTCTCAATGGCGCCAAGCTTCAGGTTCTGCATGAAGACCGAAGCTGCTTCACGGCCACCCTTTAAGCCAAAGGAAACCACGCCGCAGCCGCCGTTTGGCATATATTTTTTCGCTCTCTCATAATATGGGCTGGATGGAAGTCCCGGATAGTTCACGTAAGCAACCTTTGGATGGCTCTCTAAGAATTCAGCGATCGCCTGTCCATTTTCTACATGCTTCGGCATTCTCACATGCAGGGATTCCAGTCCCAGATTCAGGATAAACGCATGCTGCGGTGACTGGATACAGCCCAGATCTCTCATCAGCTGAGAGGTACATTTCGTGATAAATGCGCCCTCTTTTCCAAATTTCTCCGCATAAGTGATTCCATGATAGCTCTCATCTGGTGTACACAGACCCGGATACTTGTCTGCGTGTGCCATCCAGTCAAATCTTCCACTATCCACGATGGCTCCGCCTACTGCCGCACCGTGTCCATCCATATATTTGGTGGTAGAATGAGTCACAATATCAGCGCCCCATTCAAATGGTCTGCAGTTAACCGGCGTCGGGAACGTATTATCCACGATCAGCGGAACTCCGTGAGCGTGGGCTACCTTGGCAAACAGTTCAATATCCAGAACCGTTAACGCCGGATTGGCAATAGTCTCGCCAAACATCAGTTTGGTATTCGGCTGAAATGCCGCATTTAACTCTTCCTCAGAAGCATCTGGAGATACAAAGGTCGCGGTAATTCCCATCTTCGCCAAAGTCACTGCGATCAGGTTGAAGGTGCCTCCATAAATAGAAGAAGATGCTACAATGTGATCTCCGCACTCGCAGATATTAAACATGGCAAAGAAATTGGCCGCCTGGCCGCTAGAGGTCAGCATCGCTGCCGTACCGCCTTCCATCGCTGCGATCTTCGCTGCCACATGGTCGTTGGTCGGGTTCTGCAGTCTGGTGTAGAAATAGCCTTCTGCCTCTAAGTCAAATAATTTGCCCATGTCCTCGCTGGTGCTGTACTTGAAGGTCGTGGACTGGATGATCGGGACCTGTCTTGGTTCTCCGTTGCCCGGTGTATAGCCAGCCTGCACACATTTTGTTCCCATTCTGTAATTGTTCATGTCATTTCCCCCTGCTTGTGGAATTTGTCGTTTTTCCTATGGTAGCATGTTAAAGTCCAAATTTCAACAAAACCTTCTATTTTTTGACAAAATACTCCATGAGGACCGGAACCGGCGCTGCTGCCCAGGCATGACATAAGCTGGTATTCCACTTCTGATCCTTTCCCCAGGCTTCGAATGTTGAGGTTGCTCCTTCCTTCAGCATCTGATACCAGGAGTGTTCACTTTTATTCGTCAACAGCTCATAAACCAGTTCCTTTTCTCCCATATGCAGCATCCCATACAAAACAAAATATGCTGTAAAAACACCACAGCTCAATCCTTTTTTTCTTACCAGCTCCACAATTTTATTTTTCTCTGGCTGCAGTCCATAAAATGCAGCATAAATATTGGAATGAAGCGCACAATGGTTACTCACAGAAGAGTCTGCGAATAACCCCTGGTCTTCCCTGAAAAAGGTGTGAATGTAGGCTTCTTTTAGACCTGACAGATCAATTTGAGATGGAATCTCTAAGATCGTTCTGATTTTCTCTATACTCTGCCTCATACCAAGATACAGCGCATTGATCACATTATGGCATCCATCTCCTACCACCGGCTGCGGCAATTCAAAATCATAACCATCCCTTAAATTCTCCGGCCAGTCCACCAGATTCCACTTGCTCTTTACATTCTCAAGAAGGCCATCCTGATTTTGAAACTGCAAAAAGTACTCTTCTACTCCTTCTGCGATCGGCAATAATTCTCTCAAAAGTTCTTTATCGCCTGACAGACGATAGTACAAAAGCAGCTGATACGGATACAGAAGCGAGAAATCTGCAATTTCCTGCATAAAGCTTCCAGGTGCAACTGCCATCATACCTTTACAGATTCTGGTCGAATGGGCAAAATCCTGCAATGCCTTTTTAAATAATCTGGTATCGCCCGTCAAATAATAAAGTGCATGAGCAGTCACTGTCAGATCTCCCAGATACTGCCCCTTTTCTCTGTGCGGGCAATCTAAAAATGCTTCCTGCGAGCAATTCTTTACCGCCATTTTGCATATTTTTACGATTTTTTCAAGCAAAGGCTCCTGCCAGGCTTCTTTCAAATACGTATCATCAAATGGATAATGGCGGTATTCACACATAAAATCACTCAACTGCACCGATGATTCTACAATCAGCTGCACATACCGAAAGCATTTGTATTCAAACTGCTCCAGATAGTTTTCCCCATCTGCCAATACCCAGGTGTCCTCATAATCACAGTTACACCTCAGGTGATTTCGTACCTTTGTTTCTGTTTCCAATTCTTCTCCGTATTGTATTGTAATTTTATCTCCTTTTTTTCCAACTGCCTTCATTGTAAACGTAGCAGTCACATCATGACCAAAATCCAGCAGATATCCTTGATCCACCTGTTTGACCGATATCGGCTTCACGTACTCCATCTGCAGGTTTGGTGTGGGCTGAAGAATCAATATATGATCATCTGCCGGCCGCACAACTGCCGTATCCCAGTCAAAATCATCAAATCCCAGCATTTTCCAGCCTGAAATCTTTCTGTTCTGGTCGATCCGCTCATCAAACTGCGTATCATAAGCAATCGTGCAACTCCATCCATATTCCTGGGCTTTTGTACATCGCCAGTTGTCATCTGTGATAACTGTGCCATCCACTAAGACCTCTGCTCTCAGTCCCTGTCTGTAATCCCCGCTGTTATATGCACGGTTGATCAACCCCTGATAATACACATGAACTGCCAGTATATTTTCTCCTTCATGGAGAAATGGAGTGATATCAAGATGATTATAATAATATGCGAACGGATATGAATTTGCAGGACCCTGCGTCACATACTCCCCATTGATATATAGCTTATAATAATCATCCGCCGTAATATCCAGGATATATTGCTTCGAATTGTTGACATCAATTTTTTTTCGAAACAGTGTATGATAATTTTTTAAGCTTTCCTCATGTGGTTCCAGCTCAAATGAGGAATCCAACTGCTTATGGAGCATATCTCTTACCTTCATGTCCGCAAAATCGGGAGCACACAGCCAGTGGTTAATCCAATTCTTATTTTCCATTCTGTTCCTCCATCATCTTTTTAAAGTCTGTCGGTGTACATTCATAGTATTTTTTAAAGCTGCTGGCAAAATAGCGCTGATTGCTGTATCCGCAGGCATATGCCACATCTAAGATCTTCATGTCTGTTTTTAATAATAGCTTTGCGGCCTTCTCCATCCGTTTTCTGATAATATATTCCGCTACCTTCTCTCCTGTTTCCTGTCGGAATAGCTGACGGATATATGTAGGGCTGAAATGCAACTGTTCCGCGATCCATTCCAGGGTTAATTCTTCAAAATCCAAATAATTTTCAATCAGCATTTTTACATTTTCTGCAAGCAATTTCTTCTGTTGCTTCCCCTGATTTTTCTGAAAAATCGGAGCACAGATTGCAAAATAATGTTTCAACAGTTCCTTTATTTCCAAAAGACTTGCATGTTCAATCTTTTTCTTGAACCACTCCCGTATCTCAGCTATACGGATCTCCTCATCAGAATCCAGCTGTATTTTTTCCAACTCCTCAAACAGTGTAAAAAAGAGTTCCTGAGCCGATAATGCGGCAAAATCAATCTTCCCTGGAGCCAACGCCGCATAAAATGTGATCAACTGCTCTAGACCATCCAGATACTCTTCCTGCCGTCCCATCTTAACTGCCAGTAAGATATCTTCCTTCTGTTTCCTGATCTGATCCGTATAATCTCCTGCGTATTTTTCTTCCCCGGTGCACTTCTTTTCTTCCTCATTCGGTTCACATATAAACAACGTCGTTTCCATCGTTGCGATCCTTTTCCAGACATTTAATGCTTTCTGATAAGAATCCGCCAGTTTTTCCCAGTTGTCGCAAATTTCTCCCAGGACACAGATCAGGCGGAGATGATAATATTTCTGCATACTTGCCTGCGCCCGCTCAATACCTGTTTTTATTTTATGGAAAAATAATTGGCGAGTCGGCATCACACCAGCCATAACCAGGATCAAACCGTTCTGATCCAGACTCAGGCCAAATATTTTTATTTCCTCCGGAACATAATTTCCTCTCAAAACCGAGATTAATTCTTCAATATTTTCCCGCTTTTCCATATTCCATTCTTCTGAAGTCATATATGCCGGAAATTTTAACAGACAGACGGTACAATACCCCTTTCCATCTAAGATGCAACTATCTGCATTTTCTGGAAGTTTTTTACCTGCAAGCAGATCCAAAAGCATTTTTTCCTGTACCAACGCTTCTCTTTCTGTTGCTTCTTTTTTTAACATCCTCATATTTTCACGAAGCTGCTGCTGGCTTTTCAGTTCCTCTGTGATCTTATTTAATACCTGATCCAATTCTGATGGATCAAAAGGCTTGAGCAGATAATCAGCAACTCCAAGGGAGATCGCTTTTTTTGCATATTCAAAGGTATCATATCCACTGATAATCACCGCTTTTAAAGGGAATTTTTCTTCGGCTGCTGCAGTCAAGAACTCTAACCCATTCATAACCGGCATAAAAATATCCGTGATCACAATATCCGGTCTGATTTCTCTGACCTTTTCCAACGCCTCACATCCATTGACCACACTTCCAACCACTTCCATATCAGGCTTTTTGTTTATGTATTTTACGAGAAGATTTCTCATTTCAGATTCATCCTCTGCAATGAGTATTTTATACACGATATCCCTCCTCCTGTTTCGGAATCCGCAGAATTGCTTTGGTCCATTTGCCTGCTTCACTCTCATAGGATAGTCCATATTCTATACCATAATACAGCTGTATCCGTTCATTTACATTAAAAATTCCATATCCATTGGAGGAATCCGTTTTTCCAGCCTTCAACCACTGGTTGATCTTCTTGAGCTTTTCCCTTTCAATTCCAACTCCAGTGTCATAAACTGTAAAAATAATATCTCGTCTTTCCTGATGATCTGTATATTCCTCCGCCTTGATCTGGATTATATTTTTTCCACTCTTCGGCTTGATTCCATGATAAATCGCATTCTCTACCAATGGCTGTAAAACCAGTTTCAGGATTGGAAAAGCTTCCAACTCATTTGGTACCTCCACTGAATATTCCATAATCTCCGCATAGCGGATCTCCTGAATGCTCAAATAGCTTTTCACATGCTCTATCTCCTCTTTGATGGTGATGATTTCTGCACCACGGCTTAATGCGATTCTAAAAAATTTGCCCAGTGAATTAGAAAGTATCCGTATTTCATCTGCCCCTACATCTGATGCCATCCAGGTGATCGTATTCAACGTATTGTAAAGGAAATGAGGATTGATCTGCGCCTGTAATGCACGCAACTCCGCATTTCGCTTCTGCCTCTGCATCTGCTTTGCAAACTCCTTTTCTTCCTGAAGCAATAAAATATATTCTTCCTGCTTCCTCATCGACTGTTCGATCTCATCCGCCATATAGTTAAAGGACCTTGCAAGACTTCCAATCTCGTCTTTATAAGGGTAATAATAACGTGCATCCCTCTCTCCCTGACGCATCCGATCCATCTGTACCGTCAGACGTTCCAGTGAAGATGTCATTTGTTTTGACAATATAATGGCGACTCCCCAGGAGATTCCTAAAAAAACAGGAGTTAGAAGAAGGAGCAGATTGCGAAGCTTTCTCACATTATCTAACAACTCATCCTGAGACTTTAAAATGTAGATGTTCCACTGATTGGTATCGATGCTTGCATGGTACAAAAGATACTTTTTTTGCCCGAGTTCTATAACAGCATTCCCACTCTGTTCCTGCTGCGATCTGCTCAAAATCACATTTCGCGCTTTCTCATCCAGTGTGAAGTTCCCACCGATCTCATTGCCAGCCTGATCCATAATCAGGATCTGTTCTTTCTGTTCACCTTCTCCTGTCAATTCTCTCATCAGCACCTTCTGGTTTAACTGGACAATCAGATAAGATGGTTCTTTGCGGTACCGTTCAACAGTAAAACGGCGCACATATGGAATCACTGCATCTTGATCCGCAAAAATCTCATCCTCCATAGCCGGAAGCCACTGCACCGCATCGGAATCTTTTTGCTTAAAATATTGTTCAAAAGAAGATTTGTCAAATTGAAAATCCCAATTCCGCACTCTGGTATAATCATCAAAATACCCTTTTTCTGTACACAGGATCACTGAATGGATCAAAGGCTCCGCTTGGCCAATATTTTTTAACCAGTTGGCAGACACACTACTTAACGCTACCTGTCGTTCTATAGTCGGATCATTCAAATATTCTCCAAGCGGCTGTGTAAAAGCACGGTTGGTCAATGCAGAAAACACTGTTCTCCTGATTACTCCCAATCTGGTATCCAGTGTGTTTTTCATCTGTTCTGTCAGACTTTCTGCATTTTGTGTAAAATTATGTTCGATCTCCTTTTCTGCAAATCGATAGTAGATCATACCTGATACGCTGACTGAGAACATACAGACTATCGCAAACAATGCTGTCATTTTTGCTCTGAAACTGATATTACGGATCTTAACCAACAGCATAACCCCTCCCAATTATCCTCATACAACGAACAATAACCCATAGAAATCTTCTTGGTTTCTATGAGTCATTGTACCATGGATTTTATCCTTTGACAGCACCTGCCGTCAGACCTGCAATAAATTGTTTGTTGCATAAAAGATATACGATCAAGATCGGAATGATGGCAATGGATGCTCCTGCCAACATAATATGCCATTCTGCCGCCGCATTGACCGAGTACTTTAATTGTACGACCGCAACCGTCAGAGTCTGCAGTTTTCGGTTGCTGATGGTCATAATGAGTGTTGTAATATAGTCATTCCATGTGTTTCGAAATACAAACAGTGCTACAACTGCCAGAATTGGCTTCATCAATGGCAAAAGAACCCTTCCAAATACACCGATCACGGTACATCCGTCAATGACTGCCGCCTCATCCAATTCCTTTGGGATTCCCTTTACAAATCCCATAACCAGAAGTACATTCACTGCCTGTCCGCCTGTAAGAGCAATGATCAGGCCGATCATACTTTTATTTAATCCTAATTTCTGTAATAACTGATAAATCGGATACAGGGTAACCGAACCAAGGCTGATAAACATCATCGCTGTATATAAACCCAAGATCAGTTTTTTACCCACAAACTCTTTTCTTGCAAATACAAACCCGGCAAGTGCACAGGTGGCAACTGCCAGCGCAGTCGTGGAAATAGCCAGGATCACACTGTTCCACGTATACTTGATAAAATCTCCCTGTACAAACGCCTGATAATAGTTCTTAAACTGCCATTCCTTTGGTAAAAAAGATCCTCCGGAAGTCAGTTCCGCATTCGTCTTCAAAGATCCAAATACCGTATAAATAATTGGATATACGGAAAATACGATCATTGTAAGTAAAAAGACCACTCCACATATTTTCAGGATTTTCCCTGTCACACTTCTATCCTTTACAGCTGTCTCCATATGATTTCCTTCCTCCTGTCTTTAATAGATATCATCCAGTTTCTTAGATGCCTTCAAATACAGAAGTGTCACTGCTCCAGCGATCACGGCAGAAACTACGCTGACTGCTGCACCATATCCGTATTGAGGAATGACGGATTCAGAAGCCGAAATTGGGAAGAAATATTTATATCCATACAGCGACATTACCATCGTTGAATTGTTCGGACCACCCTCAGTCAGGACCATGACATTCGTGATATCATTGAATGCAGATGTGATGGACAACATCAGAATGATCTTTAAAATCGGTCCCATCATTGGAATCGTAATATACCAAAGTGTCTGAAAGCGTCCTGCTCCATCGATTTTCGCACTTTCCAGTGCATCCTGAGCCACCTGCTGCAAACCCGCAATGAAATAAACCATATAGTTTCCTACACCGCCCCAGATCGCAGTTATGATCAGAGTCTTCATCGCATGCTCTTTTCCCAGCCAGTTGATCGGAGACTTAATCAGATGTAATTTCAACAGATATTGATTAATCTCACCATTATACGCATTAAACAGCAGATAAAATACTAATCCCATAACTGCCGAACTCATAATGGTAGGAAGAAATACAAAGCTCTGAGCCATTCCATTAAACCTGGTCTGTCTCTTCAAGAGGAGAGCCAAAAAGAATGCAAGCGGAATGATTAAAATAACCTTTCCAAAGCCGTAAACAAATGTATTTACAACACTTTCCCAGTAAACCTCATCACGGAACACTCTCATAATATTTGCCAGACCTACCCATTTTGGTGCTCCAGTTCCAATTCCACCGTACTGGTAGAATACGTACTTTAACGTCCAGATCATTGGATAGACAGAACATAATATAAATAAAACCAAATTTGGAAGAAGCAGTGCATAGGCTTCCATATTCCGCTTCATTAATCGTTTTCTGTGGCTTACATTCATCTTGATTCTCCTCCTTAAGCGAAACTCTCTTATGGATTCATCGGATCATAATTCTCAATTTTCCTGTCTGTTCCGATTCCATCTTTAATTCCCTGCTGATATGCCTTGTTATACCGATCTGTCAGATCCTGTAATGTGCTTTCCGGATCCTTATCTCCATAATAAATGGATTCCATTGTTTTATAATAATCTTCACCCTCTACGATCATGGCCTGCGCATTCTTCTCCTGAGGAGTCAATGGAAGAACTGCATCAATATCCTGCATCTGAAGCCATTTTTTATCTTTGATCTCATCACTTAAATTCGCCTTTGCTACGATATCAGGAATAATGCTCACACCGTATCCACCCTCCTGATATCCGACCAGGAAATCTTCACTGGTAAATATCTCTTTATACACTTTAAATGCCAGCTCTGCATTTGGGCTCTTTGCGTTGATCAGATATGCAGACGTAAAGGTAATATTCTGCTTTCCTACATCTTTTCCTGTTGCTGTCGGAATCGGTGCTGCATCCCATTTGGAAGCATCCATCGGGAACTGATCCTTGTATACACCAGGCTCTGAGTGTGTCCAGGAGATGTACATACCAATCTTTCCGTTGGCAAACTGGGTTCTGAGCGGATCGATGTCTAATGATGCACATCCTGGAAATGCACAGTCATCGGCCAGAAGCTCTTTCCAGTATTTCAGTTCTTCCACATAACCAGAGAAATCGTATTCACCCTTATTAAAATCAAATCCCTTCTTAATTCCGGTCTCACGTTCCATCGCAAGATCCATGGAACGCTCCAGTGCAGAAGAAGCACTCTTCATATGCTGTGCATATCCATAAATCCCTTCTCCAGAAAGCTTGGAGGTGATCAGCCTGGCATCCTCTACCATCTCTGCCATAGTCGTTGGCGGATTCTCGATTCCGACACGTTCAAAGATCTCCTTGTTGTAGATTAGACGTCCGGTCGTTCCACAGGTCGGTATATAGTACAGTTTTCCATCGATCTGATTAATTCCTTCATAGACCTCATCTTTAAAGTACTCCTTCATATCCTCATCCATATACTGATACAGATCCAACCATTGTCCCTGATTAACGTACTGATTGTATACCTGATCATTTAATTTTAAAATATCTGGAAGCTCTCCGCTCTGTACTGCCAGATCAACTGCTTGCTGGAAATTGTCTGTATACAATTCATAGCTGACCTGTACATTATCTGTATTATTCTGATTGTAGGCATCGATTTTTTCCTGGATAAATGCCGCATCATGACGATCCTTTGACCAGATTTTTATCTCCGTTTTACCAGCCGCAGTTCCCTGACTGCTCTCTTCTGCTTTCTGGCCGTTTTCCCCCGCACAACCTGATAAGACAGCTGCTGTCATAAGACCGGTGATCGCCAGTAATAAACCTCTTTTCTTTTTCATATAGCCTTCTCCTTTTTGTAAAAAGTTTTGCTTTTTTTGTAACCTGATGTCCTAATCATAGCTTTTTTTCACAAATGCGTAAATTCAATTTCCGACTCTCGTATGTTCAAAAAACGAGGTTGAAACAATATTTGACAAAAAAAGAACCCCAGACGGGGTTCTCTTTTTGCCGAATATTAAATGGTACCTGCTACAATCATACTTCTCGATTAACGGAATCAAATTCCTTCAAAATCTCCTCAGACGGAGCCACAGTTGCCAAAGACACAACAACAATCGCGATACAGCCCAGGATAAATGCCGGAAGCAGCTCGTAGATGCCCCAGACGCCGCCCATTGGCTTCACCAGGTATTTCCATACGAACACCATCACGCCGCCGGTCAGCATACCTGCCAGAGCACCCTGGAAATTAGTGCGTCTCCAGAATAAGGAAAATAATACCACAGGTCCGAAGGCAGCTCCAAAGCCTGCCCAGGCGAAGGACACGATGTAAAATACGGAGCTGTCCGGATTCCATGCCAGAACCACAGCTACCAGGGAGATCCCCACAACGGTCAGACGGGCTGCCAGCATAGACTGTTTCGGGCTCATCTTAATCTTTAAGAAATCCTGCAATAAATTCTGGGAAACACTGGACGCCGCCGTTAATAACTGGGAATCTGCCGTTGACATGGTACATGCCAGAATACCTGCCAGTACTACGCCTGCCACCAGCGCCAGAAGGAAATTCTTCTCTGCTAACAGCCCGGCCAGACGGATGATGATGGTCTCAGACTCAGAGCTGGTCTCAAACATCGGAAGAACTCCGGCTACCGATGCGCCATAACCGATGATGCCGATCAGGATTGCCACGAACATGGAGATCACAACCCAGACAGTCGCGATCCTTCTGGAAAGCACCAGCTTTTTCTCCTCTCCGATAGCCATAAAACGCAGAAGAATATGAGGCATTCCAAAGTATCCAAGTCCCCATGCCACAGTGGAAAAGATCGTCAGCAGACTGTATGGAGAAGAGGTGTTGTCTGCCATATTATGGGCCTGTGTCATGCTTAAATAACCTGCCAGGGACTTTGCGTTATCCATAACTGCATCCCAGCCGCCAGCTTTGCTGATTCCAAAAAATACAATGATCACCAGCGCAATGCTCATGACAACACTCTGGATCAGATCCGTGGTAGACACAGCCATGAATCCGCCCATAACTGTGTAAATAATAATGATCGCCGCGCCAAACAGCATGGCCATATGATAATTTACACCAAATAAACTGTTAAATAAGGTTCCTACTGCTTTGAATCCAGAAGCTGTATACGGAATAAAGAAAATCAGGATCGTGATCGCCGCAATGCACATCAGGATATTCTTCTTATCATGATACCGCTTGGAAAAGAAATCCGGGATCGTGATCGCATCACAGGCGATGGAATAGCGGCGGATCCGTTTCGCCACGATCAGCCAGTTTAAATAGGTTCCCATTGCCAGGCCGATGGCTGTCCAGCCAGCGTCAGAAATACCGGTCAGATAAGCCACTCCAGGAAGCCCCATCAGCAGCCAGCTGCTCATGTCCGATGCCTCTGCACTCATAGCCGTCACGAACGGTCCCAGCTGTCTTCCACCCAGATAAAAATGGTCCGTTGAATCTTCCTTTCCTTCCCCTTTGCTAAAATAAAATCCCACATACACCATCATCACCAGATAGACGATGATCGCGATCAGAATTCCTATAGATGCCATACTCATGCCCTCCTGTTTCGTTCGAATGGGGCGATTATAGCACTGTTTTTTATAGAACGCAATACAGAACGGTGTGCAGACTGAATCCTGTACGATTTTAAAGAAAAATCCTTGTATTATTATGAAATACAAGGATTTTAGACTAGACGATTCTTAAAAATATTATTCAAACACAAAACATTCTTTTTGTTTTTTGACGAAACCTGGCTTTTCTCCGGCTTCTCACAGCACCTTCTGTGTTCCCGACGCGGTCATTCAGCTGCAGATTATGTGCACTCTATTTCGGAAGAAAACTGCTTAAAAAACCGGGCATAATATCTGCGCTGTATTTCCGCAGGGAATATTCGCCACCGCACAGACACCAGTCATACATCAGCGCACGCTCTGCCAGGGCATATAGCTTCACCATCTCGCTGACGCTGCTTTTGCTGTCCAGTTCCCCCTTCTCCTGCCCCCTGGCGATGATCCGGCGGAGGAGCTTATAATAGATGCGGTTATGATCCAGCAGATGTTTCTCGCCGCTGGTGGTCAGCTGGGTAGACAGCAGTCTTGCCAGCAGATCCAGGGAAATGCTGTTCTCGATCATGCCAAACAGCTCACTGTTTAAATACAGCAGCTGATCCATGGCGTTCATTTCCGGATCCAGGGTCTCCATCAGTTCTTCATATTTCTCATCAAAAAGACTGCTTAAAGTACTTAACAGGGCATCCTTTCCATCAAAATAGTGGTAAAAAGAGCCCTTGGAGGTCTGGGATACCTCGATGATCTCCTCCACCGTGGTATCCTCATATCCCTGCTCGTAAAACAGCTTCCAGGCGGCGCTTACGATCTTGGCCCTGGTCGCTCTGGAATTCTTCTTTGCCATAGCAATCACTCCACGATCGGATTGGTGATCCGTCCGATTCCTTCAATCTCACAGGTCACCACATCGCCGGTTTTTAAGAATTTGGGAGGCTCAAATCCCATACCGACTCCTGCAGGAGTTCCCATTGCGATGATCGTTCCGGCCTGAAGTGTCATACCCTGGGATAACTCGCTGATCACATGGTCAATGTCAAAGATCAGAAGCCCGGTGTTGCTGTTCTGGCGCAGCTCACCATTCACATAAGAGCGGATCGGCAGCTTCGGCGGGTACGCAATCTCATCCGCAGACACGATACATGGTCCCATTGGCAGAAATCCATCCAGACTTTTGCCGAAATACCACTGCTGATGACGGGTCTGTACATCTCTGGCACTGACATCATTGATCACGGTGTAACCGAAAATATAGTCCTTTGCGTCTTTCTCTGATACACAGTAAGCGTCCTTGCGGATGATCACAGCCAGCTCAGACTCATAATCCAGACGCTCCACCAGGTTTGCATGTCTCGGGATACCCTCTTTGTCACCAACCGCCTGATTGACACGTTTAGAGAAATAAATAGCATACGGACGTTCACCGCCAAATGCCTCTTTCTTATAACGGGCAGATTCCTCTGCATGGGCCATATAGTTGATACCCAGGCAGATCACATCCTGCTTCGGTCTTAAGATCGGAGCAAGGATCTTCATTTCCTCGATCCGGGCTGCGCCCGGGGTCTCATAAGGGTCTTTTTTACTCATGTGGTTTAAAAGCTGGATCTCGGAATCGCTCATCTCCGCGATGGCTTCCTGCATCTCCTGATACTCTATGCCAAAGCATTCCAACGGATAAACCCATTGTCCATCTGCGCTGAAAATGCCAAGCTTTGTCTTATTTTCCACTTCATATGTAACGATTTTCATGTCATACTCCTCCTTTGCGTTTTTTGTACTCCTGTGAACATTCCGAGCCTGATCCTGCGGATACATCTGCTTACACTTAACTCCTGTTATGTAACTGTTCAGTACCTTCATTTACTTTATTATACTGTTTACCCTACCGAATAGCAATCGCAAATCAAAACTGCCTCGGAGAGTTTCTTACGTTACGGTTCACGCGTTGCGCAAACTTTCTTACAAATGCTTCAGCATTTTTCCCATCTGGATCAGAGCCGTCGGAGCAAAGGAAAGGCCCACTACCAGGTAAAACTGCTCCACTGACATATCTGCTGCCATGAATACCCGCTGGAGTCCCGGCACAAACAGTACTGCTGCCAGAAGGACAATGCCCGCTTCAAATGCCATGACCGTGTACAAATTACTGAAAATGCCGATTTTGAAAAGACTCCGGTGGCTGCGGCAGGTAAATCCATGGAATAAGCGGGCCAATGTTAAGGTAGAAAATGCCATAGTCGCCGCTACAGCACTGGAACCAGTCACATTTCCCTCCATACATTCCGGCCATCCATATAATCCGGCTAAATACGCCGTCATGGTACAGGCCGCAATGAGAAATCCCTGGATCGTGATCTCTTTTAGGAAGGCTCCTGTCAAAATCCCCCGTTTCGTATCTCTCGGCGGTCTCTTCAAAAGCCCTTCCTCCGGCGGTTCCATGCCAATCGCCAGGGCCGGAAGAGAATCGGTCACCAGATTCATAAAAAGCAGATGGACCGGTGCAAATGGCGTTGGCAGATTTCTCAGAGTTGTATACAGTACACACAAGATACCCGCCATATTGCCGGACATCAAAAACTGAATGGCATTTAAGATATTCCGGTAAACATTTCTGCCATTGGCAACCGCCTTTATGATGGTGGCGAAATTATCATCCGCCAGGATCATGGCAGAGGCTTCCTTGGAAACCTCCGTTCCGCCTTTGCCCATGGCAATACCGATATCCGCCTGTTTCAAAGCCGGGGCATCATTGACGCCATCTCCAGTCATGGCAGTGATCCTTCCTTTTCTCTGCCATGCTTTGACGATCCGCAGCTTATGCTCCGGGGATACTCTGGCATAGACACTGACCCGCTCTAATTTCTGGTCCAGCTCTTCTTCTCCCATCTGGTCCAGCTGAGCCCCGGAAAGAGCCAGATCCCCAGGTGTACGGATCCCCGCCTGTTCTCCGATGGCCATGGCTGTCTCGATGTGGTCTCCCGTGATCATGACCGGGAAAATCCCCGCCTCCCTGGTCTCTTTTACAGCTTCCTTCGTTTCTGGGCGGAGAGGATCTGTCATGGCTGCCATACCAAGGAAAATCAGATCCTTTTCCACCTTTTTCCGTTCCAGCTGCTCCCAGCCGGTGGGAAGCCGCCGGTAAGCTGCCATGATCACCCGCCGCCCCCTTAAACCAGCTTCAGAAACCAGTTCCCGGATCTGTTTTCGTTCTGTTTCTGTTAAAACTGCTGTGAGTTCTGTCTGAGCCGTTTCTGAGCCGGTGCGCCGCTCCACTCCGCGCCACCACTTTGTACATCTGCCCAGCACCACTTCCGGCGCCCCCTTCATATATAAGAAGATTTCCTGGTTTTTCCGATATATCACACTCATGGACTTTCCGACAGAATCAAACGGAAATTCTTTTAACCGGCTGGTTTCCTGCTTCTGTTTTTCCTCTGTAAAGCCAAGGGAAACATACGCCTCTGCCAGCGCCACCTCCATCGCATCACCGCAGACCGCAGGCTTCTGATCCAGTGGTTTCCTGCTGTCCAGAACCGCCACATTTCCCGCCAGCATACACCCGCGCAGCAGCTGTTTCGCTGTTTCCCGCTGCCGCCGTCCCCGGTGGGCAGTCAGATGTGCCTCTTTCACCCATTGGAACTTGCCATTTTCCACCAGTCCCAGTTCTTCCACATGCATCCGGTTCTGGGTCAATGTCCCGGTTTTGTCCGTACAGATCACAGACACACAGCCCAGACTTTCCACCGCCTTTAAATCCTTGATAATGGCATGTTCCCGGGCCATTTTCTGGGTGCCCATGGCCTGGACGATGGTAACGATGGAGCCAAGAGCCTCTGGGATCGCCGCCACCGCCAGCGCTACGGCAAACATCAGGGCATCTAATACAGCCATGCCACGGTAAATGCTTAAAAAAAAGACCGCCAGACAGACAACCAGAATTGCTGCTGCCAGGCGGCTTCCAAATTGATCCAGGCTGATCTGGAGAGGTGTTTTTTTCTCTCCTGCGTCATTCATCATGTCCGCAATATGGCCGATCTCTGTCTCCATGCCTGTTGCGGTCACCACCGCCATCCCACGGCCTCCCGTTACCAGAGAACCACTGTAGATCATGCAGCTGCGCTCCGCCAACGGCATTTCCCGGACGCAAGGCTCCTGACGTTTAAAAACAGCCCCTGATTCTCCTGTCAGCGAACTTTCATTGACCTGCAGGGAAGCACATTCCACGATTCTTGCATCTGCCGCAGCCAGATCTCCCGCCTCCAGCAAAAGGATATCCCCCGGCACTGCCTCCCAGGCTTCGATCTGCTGTCGGCGTCCTTCCCGGATCACTGCCGCATGGGGCGCTGACAGCCGTTTCAGGCTCTCCAGGGACTTTCTGGCCTTGACCTGCTGCGCCGTTCCCAGGGCAGCGTTCATGGTCACCACCAGAAAGATCACCAGGGTACTTTCTCCATTGTCTGTAAGAAAAGAGATCACTGCAGCAGCCAGAAGGATCATCACCAGAAGATCCTGATATTGTTTTAAAAAGATTTTCCAGGGCGGATCTTTCCGGCTTTCTGTCACCCGGTTCTCTCCAAACTGCCTCCTGCGCCGGATCACCTCTTTCCGGTTCAGACCGGCAGATGAGGTGCCAAGCTCTCTTAACACCTCATCCGCAGAACACCGATACCATTCCTTCATGCCAGACGCTCCATGCTTTTTCCCTTTATATCTATGCCTGCTAAAAGAAAATCATGCATTTTTCGTCCGGACGAAAATCCAATTTACAGATTCATCTTATTACTCGGCTTTCTCCATTCCAATATAACCTTCAACCAGAAGCAGCGTCTGCTTTAATCCCTCCACATGGGTTCTCTCTGTTCCATGGGACGCATGCACGCCTTGTCCGATCAGTGCGCCGCGGATGTTATTGCCTCCCTTTAACGCTGCCCCGACATCCGATCCATAATGTGGGAATACATCTACTACATACCCCAGCTTCCGCTCTTTCGCAATCTGGATCAGCTTATTCGTCATGTCATAATCATACGGTACACCGCCGTCCTTCGCGCAGATGCTGACTTCAAATTCATTTCCTGCCAGGTCGTCACCAACACAGCCCATGTCCACTGCCAGCAGCTCTTCCACATCCTCCGGAACCCAACTTGCGCCAAAGCCCACTTCCTCGAAATTGCTGATCAGCAGCTTCACTGTCATTTCCGGTACAAATTTCTGCTCTGCCATGTCCTTTAACACACCCATCAGTACCGCTACAGATGCCTTGTCATCCAGATGACGGGATTTGATAAAGCCACTTTTTGTATACACAAACATTGGATCAAAGCTGATAAAATCACCAGTCCCAATCTCCAGTTCTGCCACATCCTCAGCGTTATGGACCACCTCATCCAGACGCACCTCCATATGCTTCTCCTTGCGCTCCAGGGTTCTGGCATCATCCTGCACATGAACGGACGGGGATGTGGTCAGAATCGTTCCCGTATAAGTTTTTCCGGTCCTGGTGTGCACCTTACAGTACATACCCTCGATACTTTCCATGGTAAATCCGCCAACAGAAATTAATTTTAACTTTCCTTCGGAAGTAACCGAACGCACCATTGCTCCTAAGGTATCCACATGGGCCGAAATTCCCAGGCAATGCCCTGTTTTACCGGGAACCGTGATGATCAGTCCGCCTTTCCTGCTGTACTCTGCCCCATAGCCGAAGCCCTTTGCCTCTTCCTCTACCACTTTCATGACTTCCTTCGTATATCCACTCGGACTTGGGATATTAACGATTTTCTCCAAAAATGAAACTACATAATTCATATCCATTGCCTCTTCCTCCCACTCAGATTCTTTTGACCCATTTTTCAAAGTATGGTAAAATAGTTCTATTCGATTATATCATTTGGCCTAAAATTTGCCACCCAAAAAGGACTTTACCATGAAAAAACAACCATTTTCCATTCATAGTTTTAAACTGAAGCTCCTGGTTGCCATGCTTGCCATCAGCCTGGTTCCTATATCTGCCATTTCCATGATTTACCAGCGTCTTTTAGATCAACGGGTCTCCAAAGACATCGAATCTGCCAGTATTGACCGACTCCGCTACATCAGCCTGAATGTGGAAAAACAGTTGGAAATTGCAGATCAGCTTCTTGGATGGATCACTTACAATACGCAGCTAGAGAGCATTTTAACGAAAAATTATCCTCAGCTTTATGAAAAACAACTGGATATCATTGGTTTCAGCTCCTATGTCACGGAGTACGCAGTCAATGCCAATCTGGAAAGTAATATTTTTAAAATCCTGATTCTGGCAGACAATGGCTCTTCCTTTCAGATCGGAAACGGACTGTCCCTAATGGATACCGAAGCCATTTCCCGTTCCCAATGGCTGGATCTCTACAATCACAGTAAATGTGATCAGCTCACTTTGAGCAAAGACATCTATGTAAAAGACACCTACATTTTTCCAGTCAGCAGCCGCATTTACAACAATCTGACCGGAAAGCCCATCGGCTGGTGCCTGATCGCCTTCCGCAATGATATGTATTCCAAAAAACTGTTAAATGGCTCTAATAACCAGAGTACTTATCTGATCAATACTTCCGGACAGTGTATCGGCAACCCAGACAATTCACTAATTGGAGCTGATCTTTCCCAGGACCCCGCTGTCTGTCAGATTCTTCAAGCGGATACATTTCCTGGACATATTACCAGTTCCCGTGGAGATACACCTTTTATCGCCCACTACTACCACATTCCTGACAGTTCAATTATTGCAGTTCAGGAGACACCGCTGGATTCCTTTCTCCAGGAAAAATCTGAATTGTCTGAATTTTTCCTGGCAATCCTTTTCCTATCTACAATTTTCGTTTTATGTGCAACTGTATATTTGAGCAATGTACTGATGCATCCGATCCATGCCATCAGCAATTACATCCAGCATGTCTCAAAAGGCAATTTTTCCGGTTCTTTAACTCTTCCAAAGCAGGATGAATTTAAGGGAATTGCCGAGTCCATCAACCGCATGGAGCATGAAATCCACGATCTAATGGAACAGCAGCAAAAAGAGGCAGAAATAAAAAAAGATCTGGAATTTCGCGTTCTGCAAAACCAGATCAATCCACATTTTTTGTATAACACTTTAAATACCATCAAATGGATGGCCACACTGCAGCATGCCGACACCATCCGCGATATAACCACTGCCCTCGGACGCCTGCTGCAGAATATCTCCAAGGGTTCCGACAAAATCACTATTTATGAGGAAATGTCCCTTCTGGACGATTATGTTCTGATCCAGGATATCAAATATGATGGACAGATCAAGCTACAATATCATATTGGTGATTCCGACATCACACAGGCCATGATTTTAAAGTTTCTCTTACAGCCTATTGTGGAAAATGCTATCTTTCATGGAATTGAGCCTAAGATGAATGACGGTGGAAAAATTGATGTATTTCTTCGCAGAGATAATGCTTCCATCTGCATTAACATCGTAGACAACGGAATCGGTATGACACAGGAGCAGATTGAAAACCTGTTAAACCCGGATCTGACCTCCATAAACCGCCGCGGACTCAATGGAATAGGAGTCAGCAACATCAATCAAAGGATCAAGATGACTTATGGAAGCCGCTATGGCATTACCATTACCAGTAAAATTCAGGAATACACCAATGTACAGATCTGTATTCCTTATGAGAGGAGTGACACAGCACAATGACCAGCATATTAATTGTCGATGACGAACCTCTGATTCGCAGAGGATTGGAAAGCATGATCCCATGGGAATCGCTCCAATGCCAGCTTGCCGATCAGGCCTCCAATGGACAGGAGGGATTAAAAAAAATTCGCCAGCATCACCCAGATATTGTGTTTACCGATATCCGCATGCCAGTCATGGATGGGCTCCAGATGATTGAAGAAGCACAGCGAGGTGGAGATCACCCTGTTTTCATTATTTTAAGCGGCTACAATGATTTTGAACTGGTCCGTTCTGCCATGCGTCTCGGAGCCATTGACTATCTGACCAAGTTAAATCTGGATGAAAAGGAACTGATTTCTCTGATTCAAACCGCAAAAACCATGATCCAGCCAGCTAAGCAGCCCGCTGCCCCACCTCCCTCCACTGATTTCAAAAAATCCTTCATTGCGGAAATGCTCCGGCTCAAACCAGATAAGAATCTGTTATTTCAGCAGATGCCACAGAATTTTACCCTGCAAAAAAACCATTTTTACCGGATTCTATGTTTTCACCTGACTGATGCACCGATTACTTTTCAGGATAGCGCTTCCAAACAGGATCTTCCTCAGACCTTTTTAGACAACCTTTGTATCGAACAATTTCCAGAATGCATCGATAGCTCCGTTTATCACTTGTCGGATTCTGTTACAACAGTTTATATCGAGTATCAGGGCAATCTTTCTCCCGATACCCTCACGCTGAAATGCCAAAATCTCATTACCAGTGTAAGACGCTATTTAAACCAACCACTATCCATCGGAATCAGCGCTCCACACCAGAACATTATGCACATTTCCACGGCATACGAAGAGGCCATGGAGAGCCTCGCCTATCATGTCAGCGGTATTGACGCATCAATTCATTTTTACACCGATCTGCTAAATGCAGACAGCTTAAAACGCCAGATTCAACAGTTGAATACAGAAAATCTGTTTTTTGAATCTGCTGAAAACCTGATGCTCCAGATCCAGAAATATATGACCCAAAGCAACGTTCCTCTAAAAGAAGCCAGTGAGATCTGTTTTCTGCTGATCTCACACTTATACCACTTTGATACCAAAAGCCAGGCTTTCTTTATCCAGTGGTTCCATACAGAATACACTTCCTCCGGCCAGCTTCTGATGACCAGCAGCGAGGCTTATACCTCCTGGATTTTACACCTGTCCCAGGGCATCAATCATTATAGTCAGCAGTATATGAATGAGATTTACCGGTACAAGGTGAAAAAAGCAAAAGAATATATCTACCAGAACCGGCTTCAGAAAATCTCACTCAATGAAGTGGCTGCCATGTTAGAAATTACTCCAAGCTACTTAAGCCGTATTTTCAAAAAAGTAACCCAGAAATCTTTTTCTGATTATGTGGCAGAAATAAAAATAGAAGAAGCAAAATCGCTTCTCCTAAAGGATAATAACCGTATTTATGAAGTTTCTAGTATCTTAGGATATGATGATCCCTATTATTTCAGTAAAGTATTCAAAAAAATCACTCAGATGACCCCAAGTGAATTTATCGCCCACCATTAACCGGTGGGCGTTTTCTCATGATTCTGCAAAAAACAGGTGCATGGCTCCTACCAGTTCCGGGTGAAATCCCGCTCCAGCCCGGCACAGACAATTCCAATGCCGCCAAGATCGATTGTTCCATAATATCTGATCATCTTGCGATCTTCCCCCCTGCCTCTTAGCCTTTCAGTCCGCTGGTTGCCACTCCTTCAATAAAGAACCGCTGCATACTTAAGAATAACACACCTACCGGAATCAGGGAAATCAGCGCCGCTGCCATGATCAGATTATAGTCCGCAGAGTACTGGGTAATGAACATACGCAATCCCAGCTGGATGGTTTTTAATTCCGTAGAATTCAGATAAATCATCGGTCCCATGTAATCATTCCATACATTGACAAAACTGAAGATGATCAACGTCGCCATCGCTGACTTAGACAATGGCAACATGATTCTTGCGTAAATTCCGAACTCACTGAGTCCATCAATCCGTGCCGCCTCTGAAAGTTCATTTGGAATGGATAAGTAAGACTGACGCATTAAGAATACGCCAAATGCAGTAAATGCCTGCATCAAAATCAATGACAAATGGGTATCTGCCAGATGCAGTTTTCGGATCATAATAAACTGTGGAACCATGTATACCTGCCACGGAACTGCGATCGTTGCAATATAACACAGGAAAATGATATCTTTTCCCGGAAATTTCATTTTTGCAAATGGATAGGCAGCAAATCCACTGGTCAGTACCTGAAGCACTGTGATAATGATTGCCAGTTTAAAGCTATTCTTAAAAAACAATATCAACGGAATTTTGGTCCAGATTTCCTGGAAATTCTTCCACACTGCTTTTTCCGGAAGCCATCTCATCGGTACGGAAAATACCTCCTGGCTGGTCTTTAAGGAAGAGGAGACCATCCATAAAAAAGGCAGAAGAATCGTAATACTCAGCACACCAAGAAGAATATAAGTAAGCCATTTCCTGGTGGCATATCCATGTCCTTTCATTTTTTATCTCCTTTCTACATATAGCTGACCCATTTTTTCTCAGTTCTGAACTGAATCACCGTAATAAACAGCACAATTGCAAACAATACCATGGAAATTGCGCTGGCATAACCAAACTCGTAATTAATAAATGCTGTATTATAAATATGGAATACCAGTACATTCGTTGCCCGTCCCGGGCCTCCATTGGTCATAACGGAAATCAAATCAAATACCTTAAAGCAGGCGATCGTCAGCATAATACTTACAAAAAATGTTGTTGGAGTCAGCATCGGCAATGTAATACTCTTAAACTGCTCAAAACGATTCGCTCCATCCACCTTTGCCGCCTCATAAAGTTCTCTCGGAATCGCCTGAAGTCCCGATAAATACAGGATCATATAATATCCCATGCTCTTCCAGATACTTACAATGATAATTACCGGCATCGCCCACTGGATACTGGATGTCCATCCTGGCGGATCAGCAATCCCAATGGCTCTTAAGATATTGTTAACCGGTCCAAGTGTTGGGTGAAACAGCAAATTCCATACGACTGCAACCGCAACCAGAGATGCCACATGCGGAAAGAAAAAGATGGTGCGGAAAATATTGATTCCTTTCAATTTCTGGTTTAAAAGCATGGCAAGTCCAAGGGCCGCCGCCATGGTAAGCGGTACCGTAAATACCGAATAATAAACCGTGTTTTTTAAGGAAATAACAAATGTTTCATCACTAAACAACCGCTTAAAGTTCTCAATTCCTACAAATTCCATTGGATTTGCCGAATCCCACTCCATAAAGCTTAAACCCATGGAGCACACGATCGGTATCATGGTAAACAGCAGAAATCCAATGAAATTCGGCAGAAGAAACGCATATGCAGTCGCTATATTTTTTATTTTCTTTTTTGACATACCACTGCGCTGTAAAACAGCTCCTCCTTTTCTCCTTATCTTCAAAGTCCTCCAGATCTTACGATCCAGAGGACTTTTCTGAACGATCATTTTTATTTATTTAACAGTTTCTTTACACGTTCGCCCATTTTTGCAAGACCATCATCTACAGAGTTTGCTCCCAGCATAATCAGGTCATGCTCCTCAGAAACTATCTGCTCTAACGCACCTGCCTCTGGAATCATCTGGCATTCCAAAATAAACTTGTCTGCCTCGATGGCGTCACGGAAGCCCTCTGGCATACCCTCTACATTAACCAGAGTGTCAATGGTCTTTTCATTCTGGTATGCAGGAAGTGTGCCAAGACTTGCAAGGATATCTGCGCCTGGCTCGGTACATAAGTACTGTACAAATCTCCATGCCTCTTCTGGATGAGCGGCATTTTTATTAATTGCAATTGGAGTTGGATTGCTGACTGCAGTTCCTGGTTCCTGATCTGCAAAACGTGGTGCTCTGACTGCTCCCCACTCTACGGAAGTCTCACCTTTGTTCTTTGTGTTGATGATCATGTTCGCAAACCAGGTTCCCATCAACTCCATTGCCACCTGCTCTTTATAGAATGGACCACTGTAATGTACATTACCAGTTTTCAGAGTACCATAATCCATCTCGGATCTATCCTCGTTCTGCATTGCTAAGAACATCTCATATACTGGCTTTAAGAAGGTATAATCGCCATCTGCCATGGAATGGTTCTCATCCAGTCCCCAACGATATAAGGAACCCGGCCATGTATGACAATAACCACCGTAAATCTTATCATTGCCCTCTCCGCTGGTCATCTTTTTCGCTAACTCACGGTATTCATCCCATGTCATATCGCTCTTCGGATATTCAACGCCGGCATTGTCAAATAGTGTTTTATTGTAATATAAGATATAGTAGTCATTACGGAATGGTAATCCATATAACTGATCATTAATGCGGATTCCCTCGTCAGCTCCCTGATATGGAGCCATGTCAACTCCACTTGTCTGAACCATCTCGTCCAAAGGCATTAACTGATTCTTCTCTACCAGACTTGTGTAGATGTTCATACTCTTAATCGTAATAACATCAGAGGTATCTCCAGAAGAAAGCAGTACTGGAATCTTGGTATCGTAATCCGTTGCACCAATATCCATTACCTTTACCTTGATGTCTGGATTTTCTGCCTCAAATCCTTCTACCAGCTTCTGCCAATAGTCTGTTGTCGTATAATCCCATACCGTAAATGTAATCTCTGTCTGTCCTTCTGCTGTCCCCTCAGACGCTGCCTCACTTCCTGCTGCTGTGCCTGCCGCTGTTGTCTCAGTCTGACCGGACTGTGTTCCCCCATTTGATCCACATCCTGCAAGTGTTGTCATTGCACATGCCGCCGCACAGGTAAGTGCCATTGCTTTCTTCCATAATCTCTGTTCTCTCATCAGTTCCTCCTTCTCCAAACTTCCTGTTTGCTTTTGATAGGCTTATTATAAAAAAATCATTCCCATTTCTGAATGGAAAATCTGTCATTTTCTTGGTTTAATATAAACTTACCCACAATCTTTTTCCTACCGTCCCGGATTATTATGCACTTCCTTGTACTATTTTGTTATTTTCTTTCTTTTCTTGTGTAAAATGTTACCCAATACAAAAGTTTTCTCCATTTTAAACCATCATTTTTTCTGATATGCTTTAACACATAAAATCTTATTATATACTTTTCATCACAGGAGGAAGCTTATGGAATTATGGTTACAGGATATCACCGAAAAGCTGGAACAGAAAATCATACAGGAATGTGAACGTCTCGGTGACAAAATCCCTTACTGGACTGAAAATCATCTGTATCAGACAGATTATGCCAAAAAAGACATCTATTGGTGGACCAATGGGTTCTGGAGTGGTATTTTATGGCAGCTTTACCATGCAACCGGTAAAGAGCTTTATAAAGAAAAAGCCAGAAAGCAGGAAGAATTACTTGACCAGGCGTTAAATGGATTTAAAGGACTGCACCACGACGTTGGCTTTATGTGGCTTCACAGTTCCGTTGCTGATTACCGTCTGACCAGATCGGAAGAAGCGCTCAATAGAGGACTTCATGCTGCCAGTGTTCTCTTAGGCAGATATAATCTGGCTGGACAGTTTCTTCGTGCCTGGAATCCAGACTGCGTGGAAGAAGGAGAAGACTGTACCGGCTATGTAATCGTGGACTCTATGATGAATATCCCACTGTTATACTGGGCATCAGAAATAACAAAAGATCCCCGTTTCTATCAAATTGCTGTCAGTCATGCTAATACCATTGCTTCCTGTCTGGTACGGGAAGACGGTTCCAGCGGTCACATCGCTTCTATTGATCCATTGACCGGAGTGCTGAAGGAAATTCTTACCGGCCAGGGATATTCCAACACTTCTTCCTGGTCCAGAGGACAGTCCTGGATTTTGTATGGATTTGCTTTATCTTATCACTATACCAAGAATCCTCGTTTCCTGGCAATTGCAAAACAAATGGCCCACTATTTTATCTTCAATATCACACTGAATGACTATATTCCCCTGTGTGATTTCCGCCAGCCCACAGATTCTCCTTATGTTGATACCTCTGCTGGTTTATGTGCCGCATGCGGGCTTTTAGAGATTGCCAAGCTGACAGATCCATCCGAAAGCCATCTTTACAAGAAACACGCCATCCGCCTAATCCAGGCAATCACTGACCGCTATTGTGACTGGAATCCAGATACAGATGGAATTATACAAGGCTGTAAGGTAGCATTCCATGATGATCCAAGGGAGCAGACGGATTTGATTTATGCAGATTACTTCTTAACAGAAGCTATTCTTCGACTGCAGGAAAAACATTTCTTGATCTGGTAATTTTTCACTTTCTATTTTTATCCAAATGTCTAATACTATGATACCAGGGTCAAAAGCTTTTGACCCCAACATCATATTATTATTCTATTGGCCAATAACTTTGTTCCGTTATCCAGGGAACAGGTGCTTGAGATTTACCGGAAATTATATTAGAATAGGGCTAGCGACAAATTCATTTTCTTAAGGAGGTTTTTTTGTCATGAGATTTTTTATTGATACAGCAAATGTAGATGAGATCAGACAGGCGAACGATATGGGCATTATCTGTGGTGTCACTACCAACCCATCTCTGATCGCAAAGGAAGGCCGTGATTTCAAAGAAGTCATCAAAGAGATCACTTCTATCGTTGACGGACCGATCAGCGGTGAAGTAAAGGCTACTACCACCCAGGCGGAAGACATGGTAAAGGAAGGCCGGGAGATCGCAGCCATCCATCCAAACATGGTTGTAAAGATCCCGATGACTCCTGAGGGCTTAAAGGCAGTAAAGACCTTAACTGCTGAGGGCATCAAAACCAACGTAACGCTGGTATTTTCTGCCGGACAGGCATTGCTTGCAGCACGGGCCGGTGCGACTTATGTATCCCCATTCCTGGGTCGTCTGGATGATATCTCCATGCCAGGTATCGACCTGATCAACGACATCATGGAGATCTATCAGATGCATGACATCCAGACCCAGATCATCGCAGCCAGCGTCCGTAACCCGATCCATGTCATAGACTGTGCAAAGGCAGGCGCTGACATCGCAACCGTTCCATTTAAGGTTCTGATGCAGATGACCAAACATCCATTAACCGACGCCGGTATTGAAAAATTTAAAGAAGATTATAGAAAAGTATTTGGAGACTAATCATATATGGAAAAAATTACCAGCTTTACCATTGATCACTTAAAACTTCTTCCCGGTCTTTATGTGTCCAGAAAAGACCATGCGGGAGATTCGGTGATCACCACCTTCGACATCCGCATGACACGGCCTAATTATGAGCCGGTGATGAATACAGCTGAAATACATACCATTGAGCACTTAGGCGCTACCTATCTGCGTAACCATCCGACTATGAAGGATCATGTCCTTTACTTTGGCCCGATGGGATGCCGGACAGGATTCTATCTGCTTCTGGCTGGAGATTACGAGTCCAAGGACATCATCCCACTGATGAAAGGCATGTTTACCTTTATCCGGGATTTTGAAGGAGAAGTTCCTGGCGCTGCAGCGAAGGACTGCGGCAACTACCTGGATATGAACCTGAATATGGCAAAATATCTGGCGAAGAAGTATGTGGATGAAGTGCTGGATCATATCAGTGAAGAACGGTTGGTATATCCGGAATAAAATACATGACAAGAGTCCATTCTGACCAGAAATCAAACTGTGAATTCATCATAGTCTAAAAATCCCCGGCGAGAACCAGTCACATTTCTGGCTCCACCGGGGATTCTTATCTTACTTTATTCCATTTTCATGAAACACTCTTGATCAAGCAATTTCTGCAAATCAATTACTTCGCTAACAGTTCTTCGATCTCAGCCTTGATCTCGCTCTGCTCTTTACCGATTGCACCTTCAACAGTGATGGAGCCATCAGCAATACCCTTCTTAGCCTCTTCGATCATTGCTTTACCAGCATCGGATACGTACTGATCATACAGATCGTTCTCTACGATACCTACGGAATCCTCAGCAAGACCAAAGATCTCGTATTTACCATAAGGAAGAGTACCATTGTTTAAGAAGTCGCCGATTACTTTGTAGATACCGTTACCCATCTTCTTTAATACAGAAGTTACGAAGGTCTTCTGGATCTCTGGCTGCTCTGTGTAGGTTGCGGACTGGTCAGCGTCAACACCGATGACATATTTGCCAACCTCGGAAGCTGCCTGATGAACACCGTTACCGGAACCACCTGCACATGCAAAGATTACATCTGCATTCATATCGTTGTACTGAGCTAAAGCCTGGGTTCTACCCTTGTCTGGGTTGCCCCAGTCACCAACATAGTTGTATACAACTGTAGTCTCTGGATCATAGTATTTTACACCCTGGATATAGCCGATGAAGAACTCCTCGATAACAGTAACCTCGTCCATACCACCGATGAAACCAACTGTTTTATTACCGGATGTTCCCTCAAGTCCCTGGGAAGCAACGTCTGCTGCTGCGATACCTGCTAAGAAGCCAGCCTGGCTTGTGGAAAAGTCGATCGCATATACGTTATCATAGCCTTCCATCTTCTCATTTACCATCAGGAAAGAGATTTCTGGATACTCTTCTGCTACAGTTACCATGTTGTCGATGAAGTCGCCAGCGGTGATGATCATATCAGCGCCCTTGTCAGCAGCCTCATACATAGCAGTTAAGTTTGCCTGGTTATCAGCAGTTGTCTCAATCACATGTACATTTGCCTGATCTGCAAAATCAGCAGCTGCTCTATCTGCGCCGTCTGCCATGCTGTCCCAGTAAGATAAATCGCCTCTTGCTCTGATCAGCAGATAGATCTCTTTCTTCTCGCCGTCTGCTGCTGCATCAGCTGCAGTTGTCTCTTCTGCCTTTGCTCCGGACTCTGCTGCTGCAGTAGTCTCTGCTGCTTTTGTCTCAGTAGATCCGCTGTTGCTGCTGCCACATCCGCTTAACATGGTTGCTGCTGTTGCTGCTGCCAGCATGGTTGCCATAACTTTTTTCATAATGTCCTCCTGATTTTATATCTTGGTTTTCTTGTATTTTGTAACCGCTGCATCCGCAGCGAAAGTTACCACATGCTTATTTCGTAATGTCATATCAGCCATTACTTATTTTTCGTTTTTCTCAGCCTCTGCCTCTTCCTTGCACATCTGATACAGCTGCTGACGGTAGGAATCATCGTAGCCTTCCCACTGTGGCATTACCTTGCTTGCCTCGTCTAAGAAGAAGAATACATCTCTTCCCATGGCTCTTCCCTTGATGGTATGCATATCAATCGCATAATCCGGGATTTCCGGAACCTGACCTTTCTCAGATTCTCTCATGATGATGTTCTTAATATGGTCTGTGGAACGCTCTTTTTTGCACTTGCATAAGTAGCGGATCGCATACAGGAAGAAAATAGAACGGTCGCCATCGCCATAAGCGAACTCTTTACGCAGATCGTTTAAATTCTTCACAATAACCGCTGCCATCGGATCGCCAAAGCCAATATCCTCGATCGGAATTACTAAAAGACGGTTCCACATCTTCTCCTCGTGAAATGTAGAGGTTACATACAGCTCATATGCCATACGCATTGCTGTAGCCTCGTCTCCTCTTCTAATGCATTTCTGCAGTGCAGAAATCACCAGATCTGCGTCCAGACCATGTTTGGTCTTTGTGTTTGACCATGGATCATAATACTCCTGTGCCATGTTTCCCCTTTCCGGCATTTGATGCCTTTAAAAATGAATTGTTATCGACAAAGCGCCTTAAGTCTTAACCCAGGTTTCTCTGCTTTCTGCTCTCGATCATCTTGCGGCAAGCCTGGATGATCATCAAAACAACTAAAATAAACACATATGGAAATGCACTGATCAGCTTCAGATCCAGTTTACTGTAAAGCTGTAAGTACACGGTGATCGTATCGGAAAATCCATACAAGAAGGAACTTGCACATCCGATCAATGGATTACCCTGGGCGATGGCATCCATAGCCAGGGACATAAAGCCGCGTCCGGAAACCATTCCTGCAGTAAAGGAGTGCATCGCTCCCATAGAAAGATACATACCGCCAAACGCGCAGAACACGCCGCACAGCGCCAGCGCGATGAATTTGGTTAACAGAACGTTGATTCCTGCGGAACGTGCTGCTTCCTCATTCTCACCGACTGCACGGATATTCACGCCAAGTCTGGTGCCATACAGCATCAGGGCTGTCAGTGCCACGAAGATCCAGCTTAAATACGTTACAAAGTTCTGACCGGATAAGATCTGTCCCAGAACCGGAATATCCTTTAAAATCGGGATATTGATGTTCGGAAAGCTTGCGCTGACGATTGAAGTGGAGTTATTCTTACTTCCACACACCATAGCCAGAATAAATACGGTGCCGCCAGTTGCCGCTAAGTTGATCGCAACACCACAGGCGTTCATCGGCGCATTCATCTTCAAAATGAAATAACCTAAAACAAAGGAAACTAAGATTCCCAGGAGTACGCCAAGAAGCGCGCCCAGGAACAGGCTTCCTGTAAACGCACTGGCAAGGACACCTGCCAGGGCACACATCAGCATCGTACCCTCAATACCCAGGTTGAACATGCCTGCCTTTGTCATAATATTGGCTGCCAGCGTTGCTAACAGAACCGGTGTAGTACTGGCAAGCACGGAAGACCAAAAATTTGGAGAAATCAGAAATTCCATACTGCTTATACCTCCTTCTCAGATGCTTCCTGCGCCTGAAGCAGTGCATTCTTCTGTTCTTTTCTCTTCTTGATCACAGCCAGGAACCGCTCTGCACCTACCAGCAGAATCACGATACACTGGAGGAACGCAACGATCTCATTATCCAGATCTGTCGCACGGGACATAATCTCTGCACCGATACGCAGATATGCGATAAAGAACGCTGTCACTGGAATGAAATACGGATTCTCATTGGCTAACATATGTACCATCAGACCATCCCAGACGTAGTTGACACTGGTCTGCCACTGGAATCGTTTGTACATACCGACCATCTCCACTGCACCACCCATACCAGCGATCAGACCACTGATAAAGGAAGCTGTCAAAATTACTTTTCCTGTCTTAATACCGGCATTTTTCGCAAATGCACTGTTAATACCGGTGACTCTTACCTTATAACCAAAGGAAGTCTTCTCCATCAGGAACACCACAAAGAATACCGTAGCAATCATGATCACAAATCCCCAGTTCATGCTGGTTCCCTTGATCAGATTGCCCAGTCTTGCGGTATCCAGGAAATAGGAGCTGCCCCACTGGCCGGTCTTTTCAAGCAGGTAAGCGCTGACGATGGAATAACCCACATAGTAAAAAATGGAGTTAAACATAATAGAAAGCACCGTCGCATTCACACGGGTATATTTTTCAAAAATGATCGGCAGCATGGAGATCAGTCCGCCAACGATCGCTGCTGCCAGAATCAGTGCACACTGATGTACAATGTTCGGTAACTGAATCTTCACCGCCATGGCTGTCGCCACAACAGCGCCCATATAGAAGGATCCATCTGCTGCGATACTGAACACGCCGCTTCGTAAAATGATATTCAACGCCAGTCCGGAGAAAATCAGTGGAACCGCTCTCTCCAGCACATTAAAGAAGCTTCTCTTTGTCTCCAGCGGCCCAAGTACCAGCTTGCGGATCGCAAATACCGGCTGATCACTTACCATAAAAATGATGGCAAATACGATCAGCAACGCAATGGCAATGGCACTGATGATACGGATCACGCTGAAATATTTCATCACATAATCTGTTTTCTGTCCTGTCTTTTTCATTTGCCCATGCCCTCCTGTGTCTTAATTCCCAGCATATAGAGACCCAGCTCTTTCTCAGTGACCTCTTTCTTCCGGTTGTCCAGCTCTGCCACAATATTGCCCTTGTGCATAACCAGAATCCGGTCGCTTAAGGAGAGCAGCTCATTCAAGTCCGCAGAAATCAGCAGGATTCCCTTTCCCGCCTCACGCATGCTTAAAATCTTGGAATGGATAAAGGAAATCGCTCCGATATCGACGCCTCGTGTTGGCTGATCCAGGATCAGCACATCACTTCCGCTGCTGAACTCTCTGGCTACAATGGCCTTCTGAATATTACCACCGGAAAGGCTCTTGATCCTCTGTTTTTCAGAAGGGGTTTTTACCTTATACTCTTTGATCAGCTGAATGCAGTGTTCCCGCATCTTCTTGGTATTGATCACTTTCAACCGATTGGCAAAGCTGTCAATATTGGAAACCACCAGATTCTCTGCCACGGACATGGTCTCCGCACAGCCATCATACATACGATCCTCCGGAATATAAGCCAGTCCGGTCTTACGGATCTCACCGATAGAATCATGGGTCACATCTTTTCCCTTCAGATAAACTTTTCCCTGACTGCACCGGATTCCGGCTGTGATAATAGAGATCAGTTCACTCTGACCGTTGCCATCGACTCCGGCAATTCCCAGGATCTCTTTATCCTTCAAGGTAAAAGACACACCATTTAGCTTGCTGACCTCGAATTTATCCCGGTAATGAAGATTCTCTACCCGGAGCAGCTCCTTGTCCGGATGCAGCTCTTTCTTATCATAATCAAAGGAGATCACACGACCTACCATCAGTCGGGAAATATCTTCCTCCGTCACCTCATCGATCCGGTAAGTCCCTTCTGTATGGCCGCTCTTTAAGACGGTAATCCGGTCACTAATCTGTTTTACCTCTTTTAATTTATGGGAAATAAAGATAATGGTCATTCCCTTTTTCTTTAACCCGATCAGACGGTCAAACAGTTCCTCGGTCTCCTGTGGTGTTAAAACTGCAGTCGGCTCGTCCAGAATAATGATCTTCGCACCACGGTACAGGATCTTTAAGATCTCCAGCTTCTGTTTCATACCAACGCTCATGTCGCGGACACGGCGGGTCGCATCAATCTCAAAATTATACTGTCTGGCAATCTCCTCTGTGATCTGAATATCAGATTTTTTATTTACCACAAATGGCAGGTGCTCCACGCCCAGCATCATATTCTCTGCACCGGTCAGGGAATCCACCAGCATAAAATGCTGATGCACCATACCAATGCCATGATCGATCGCATCCTTACTGGAGTTAAAATGCACTTCTTCTCCGCGCAGAAAAATCTGGCCGGAGGTGACACTCTCCATTCCATAAAGCATCTTCATCAGTGTACTTTTACCGGCTCCATTCTCGCCTACCAACGCATGAATCTCTCCTTCTTCCACGCTGAAATTCACTTCATGGTTGGCCAGCACACCGCCCTCATAAATCTTTGTCAGATTCCGTACTTCCAAAATTGGTTTCATAAGCACTGTTCCCTCTCTAGTATCCGGTCATGATATTCTTTATCATGAAAACTCATGAATTAATATTATAAAACAAATTTATGCAAAATTCTACTATTATTCTATCGTGTTTTCTAATACATAAATCTATTTTTTCTTATTAATCCGTTTTTTTCTATTCAGTTCCTTATAATCCGGCCTTTTTCGCCCGTTCCAGGGCAGATAAGATCACCTTATCCATGTCATAATATTTGTACTCTGCCAGACGTCCGCCAAAGATCACCCGCTTCTCTTTCTCAGCCAGTTTTGCATACCGGCTGTAAAGATCCTGATTCTTCTCATCATTAACCGGATAGTACGGCTCCATGCCTTCTTCCCAGTCTGCCGGATACTCTCTGGTGATCACAGTCTTTGACTGTGTTCCGAATTCAAAATGCTTATGCTCGATCACCCTGGTGTATGGAGTTTCCCGGTCGGTGTAGTTGACCACCGCAACACCCTGATAGTTATCGGTGTCCAGCACCTGGGACTCAAAACGCAGACTGCGGTATTCCAGTTTTCCATACTGATAGCCATAATAGGAATCAATGGTTCCTGTATACACGATACAATCTCCTAATGCATCATATTTCTCCCTATTTTCCAGATAATCCACGCCGGTTTCCACATCGCAGCCTTCAAATAGCTTATCGATGATCACATTATAACCGCCGATGGGGATTCCCTGGTATAGATCGTTAAAATAGTTATTGTCATAAGTATAACGGACCGGAAGCCGTTTGATGATAAAGGCCGGAAGCTCCTTACAGTCTCTTCCCCACTGCTTCTCGGTGTAGCCCTTCACCAGCTTTTGGTAAATGTCCACGCCCACCAGACTGATGGCCTGCTCCTCTAAGTTCTTAGGCTCACCTGTGATACTGGAGCGCTGGCTGGCAATGATGTCTTTCGCTTCCTGCGGAGTCGAAATGCCCCACATCTTGCTGAAAGTATTCATATTAAATGGCATATTATACATCTCGCCCTTGTAGTTAGCCACCGGGCTGTTGGTGTAACGGTTAAATTCTGCCAGACTGTTGACAAAATCCCATACCTCCCGGTTGCTGGTATGGAAAATGTGGGCGCCATATTTGTGGACATGGATACCTTCCACATCCTCACAGTAGATGTTGCCGCCTAAATGGTCTCTTTTTTCGATCACCAGGCATTTCTTACCCTGTTTATTCGCTAAATATGCCCAGACTCCGGCAAAAAGCCCACTTCCTACGATCACGTAATCATATTGTTTCATGGTGTCTGTCCTTTCGTTGTTGATACTTTGTTTTTATGTTTTTCCCGCCGTGTTCTTCTCACTTTTGGCTCTTCTTCCAGCTCCGGGTGCATCTTCCCCATGAGGACTACGATGGAACGTGGCTCCGCCTCATAGGTCATCTGCTCTTCTAACATTGGTTCATTTCCATTCTCCTGGAAATTCTCTGATTCCTTCCGCCCGGTATCCACCACCAGATGCCAGCGGCGTCCCTTCGACAGCTTAGGCAGGGCAAACAAATGCGGCTCCCAGTGCATATTGTAGATCAGAAGGAAATCCTCGTCCCTGGTTCCGTCTTTCCTGTGTCCATACTCTCCGCAATACATGATGGAAAGCTGATGACAGGAATCAGAAAAATCCGGCTGCCATGCTTTCATCCCATGACAGGATATGTCCGGCTGGCCGCAGCCTAAACTGTCCATACCAAGAAGCGGTTTGACCTGATGAAAAACCGGATGCGCCTTACGGAAGGCAATGCTTGCTTTTACAAACCGGTAAAATTCCGCATTGCTCTTCTGCTGGTTCCAGTTCAGCCATGTGATCTCATTGTCCTGACAATAAGGATTGTTATTGCCGGACTGGGAATTGCCAAATTCATCACCAGCCAGAAGCATGGGCGTTCCCTGACTGAAAAACAGCATCAGCACCGCATTTTTCATCTGTTTTTTGCGAAGCTCCAGCACTTTCCTTTTCCTGGTCGGCCCTTCTGCGCCACAGTTCCAGCTGTCATTTTCCTCCGGACCGTCTTTTCCACGCTCGCCATTGGCTTCATTGTGCTTTTCATTATAAGAAACCATATCTGCCAGCGTAAAACCATTGGTCCCAGCCATATAATTGATCACAGCGCTATTTTCCAGATTTAACTTTGCCCGGTAAGCCAGACGGTTTAAGCCTCCGTCATCGCCCTTTAATACCTGGCGCATATCTCTTAAAAAGCCCTCATTGTACCAGCCCAGACGGCGGTGGCTTCCCTCGTCCACCCCATTCCAGTATTCTGCCCACAGCTTCAGGCGGCTTAAATACGGGTCCTGTCCGATCAGCTTTAAGGGCGCATCACCTACCAGGTGAATGCCGTCAATGTGGTATTCTCTCGCCCAGTAACGGACAGCATCCAGCACCATGGACGGATCTTCTTTTCCACTGACGTACAACTCCAGAACTAACTCCATGTTATTCTTATGAAGCTCTCTGACCAAAGTTTTCAGTTCTGTATCCGGGTGCTTGCGTCTGCCGGAGCTGTAAGAAGCCTTGGGGGCAAATAAAAAGCTGTCGCCGTATCCCCAGTAATTTAATTTAGGCGGCTGGTTATCCACAGGTAACTTCACCATCCGCACTTCCGTCTCTTCCCGCACCTCATGAAACTCTGTCACCGGCATCAGTTCCAGCGTAGTCACGCCCAGTTCCTTCATGTACGGGATCTTCTCCATCACCGCCCGGAATGTCCCTCTGTCACGGACATGAGAACTTGGATGCTTCGTGAAACCACGAACATGGGCCTTATAGATCACACAGTCCTCATATGGAATCTGGGGGCGCTTGTCCTCTCCCCATTCAAACACGGTCTGTCCGGCAACTGTCTCCAGCTTTCTCTTAAAACCGGTCTCCGCTCCCCAGATCTCCCGTCCACGGAACACTTTTCCATAAGGATCCGGAAGCCATCCCTGTTCCGTCTGAAAGCCATACACAAAACAGCCTTTGATCTGCCGGTCTGTCTCCAATGTCAGGTTCCACACATCCCCCTGCCGAAGCTCCGGAGCCATCTCAAATACAGCCGTCTCCCCCTGCTCCTCCGTCAACACCAGACTGCAGGCACTACCCGGCCATTTCACCGACACATGAATCCTCTTTCCATCAATCGTAAGCCCCATCGGGTAATTTCTGTCTGTTTCTGCCACCACTCTAAACTGCTTCAACCCTGCTCTCCCATATCTGCTTTATTTTTGATACCTATTTTCACACTTTTCTTCATCTACTGCTTTTCAATCTTCTCCGCCAGATCATTCAGATACATCCACCGCTCCATCTTGGCATCCAGCTCGCTTTCAGCCTGTGCCTTGCGATCCATCAGTTCTTTCAGTTTCACAAAATCGCTGGCAGCTTTCTCCATCTGGACTTCCAGACCTGCGATCTCTTCTTCCAGCTTCTCGATCTGGCTCTCGATCACATCCCAGTCCTTCTGCTCCTGGTAGGTGAAACGCAGCTTTTTGGGGCCGCCGTTCCAGGTCTTTTTGGATGATTTGGAGTCCTCCTCGGATTTTTCATCCTTTAATTTATCTGATTTGACGCCTGCCTTCGGATTCCCAACTGCCATCGCCTCAGCCTCTACCTCTTTCCGCAGCACCGCCGCCTGATAATCGGTGAAACCACCCTCATACTTGGTGATCTTGCCATTGCCCTCGAAAGCAAAGATCCTCCGCACGATACGATCCAGGAAATACCGGTCATGGGATACAGTGATCACAATGCCCTGGAAGGAATCCAGGTAGTCCTCCAGAATCGTTAAGGTGCGGATATCCAGGTCATTGGTAGGCTCGTCCAAAAGCAGTACATTTGGCGCATCCATCAAGATCCGCAGCAGGTACAGTCTCCGCTTCTCACCACCGGATAAGCGGTCAATGGTGGTGTACTGGACGCTGGATGGGAATAAGAAACGCTCCAGCATCATGGAGGCACTGACGCTTCCATCCTTGGTCTGCACATACTCTGCCACATTTTTGATGTAATCAATCACCTTCAGGCTCTCATCCATAGCTTCATTTTCCTGGGAGAAATAGCCCATTTTCACGGTCTGGCCGATCTCGATGGTTCCGCCGTCCGGCTGTACCCATCCAGCGATCATCTTCATCAGCGTGGACTTGCCGCTGCCATTGGGGCCGATGATTCCAACCCGGTCATTTTTCAGGAAAATATAGGTGAAATCTTTTATTAACGTCTTATCTCCATATGCCTTACACAGATGATCCAGCTCCACAGTCGTCCGGCCCAGTCTGCTGGAAATAGACTCCAGCTCCATACTCTGGTCAAGCTCCGGGCCTTTCTGGTCACGCAGAGCCTCGTATCGCTGAATATGGGCTTTCTGCTTGGTAGAACGGGCTCTGGCGCCACGCTTCATCCACTCTAACTCCACCCGTAAAATAGACTGGCGTTTCCGCTCCGATGCCTGAGCCATGTCCAGGCGCTCAGCACGCATCTCCAGATAACCCTCATAATTGGTCTGATAGCTGTAAAACTTGCCCTTATCAAGTTCTACGATCCGGTTTGCCACACTGTCCAGGAAATAACGGTCATGGGTGATCATCAGGATCGCGCCGCGGAATTTCTTCAGATGATCTTCCAGCCAGTCCGCCATATCACTGTCTAAATGGTTGGTTGGCTCGTCCAGGATCAACAGATCCGTGTCCGCCATCAGCGTACTGACAAGCGCCACTCGTTTCCGCTGTCCGCCTGACAAGGTCTCTACCTTGGCGTCAAAATCATAGATGCCGACCTTGGTCAGCATGGTCTTCGCCTGACTCTCCATATCCCAGATATGTGGGTGACCTTCATTGTCCCGGAGAATGCTCTCGATGATGGTGTCACCCTCCGTAAATTTCGGGTTCTGCGGCAGATAACGCATATCCAGGTTTCTTCCTCGCACCACGGTTCCCTTGTCCGGCTCCTCTAAACCAGCCACGATTTTTAATAAAGTAGATTTGCCGGTTCCATTGATGCCGATCAAACCGATCTTCTCCCCTTCATTGATGGAGAAATCTGTATCGTCAAAGATCAGCCGTTCCGTATAAGATTTGGTCAGATGTTCAATGGTCACTAAATTCATGAGATCACCAGCTCCACAGGACAGTGATCAGAGCCCATCACTTCGGTATGAATGGATGCGCTGACCAGACGCTCCTTCAGACACTCTGATACACAAAAATAGTCGATACGCCAGCCGGCGTTCTTCTCCCTGGCCTTAAACCGGTAAGACCACCAGGAATATACCCCTTCCGTATCCGGGTAAAAATAACGGTATGTGTCAATAAATCCAGCCGCTAAAAGATCCGTAAATTTCTGCCGCTCCTGATCTGTAAAACCGGCATTGTTGCGGTTGGTTTTTGGATTTTTCAGGTCGATCTCCTCATGGGCCACATTGAAGTCTCCACAGAAGATCACAGGCTTTTTCTGCTCCAATCCCTTTAAATAGGCTAAAAATGCGTCCTCCCACGTCATCCGGTAGGAAAGTCTCGCCAGCTCACTCTGGGAATTAGGCGTATAGCAGGTCACCACGTAATAATCCGCAAATTCCGCCGTGATCACACGTCCCTCCTGATCATGCTCCTCGATCCCGATGCCATAAGCAACGGAAACCGGCTCTTCCTTGGTAAATAATGCCGTACCGGAATAGCCCTTTTTCTTGGCATAATTCCAATACTGGTGATAACCCTCTAAGTCCAGCTCGATCTGGCCCTCCTGAAGCTTGCTCTCCTGGATACAGAAAATATCCGCATCCATCTCCTTAAAATAATCTAAAAACCCCTTGCCTACACAGGCCCGAAGCCCATTAACATTCCAGGAAATCATCTTTTTCATAAATCAAATGGTCTTCCTTTCTTTCTGAAAATTCAACTTACATGAATCACATCCAGTATAACACAAATCCCCCTGTGGTGAAAGAACGAAACCATGAACTTTTCTGCTCCATATGCCAAAAGCAGCGGATGTTTCCACCCACTGCCTTATCTTTTGCTTTTCCGTTATTTTGTTTCTCGCACTGTTGCACTAACCGTTTTCCTATCCCAGCAGCCGCATCAGATTCGCCACCAGAAGTCCCCCTCCGGTTCCGATCACGTATCCCAGCAGCGCCATAACGATTCCCACCGGAACCAGCGCACTGCTGTAAGCGCCCGCCAGCACCGGAGCGGTTGCAGTTCCGCCGATGTTCGCCAAAGACGCCACGGCGCAGGTGAAAATATCCATTTTCAGCACTTTTGCCAGAATCACCATCACAGCCACATGGATCACGATGATCAAGATTCCCGCTGCCAGCCAGATATGGGCATTGCCCATAGTGGACAGATCGGCTCTGGAGGCGATCAGGGCGATAACGATATAGAGCATGGCATTAGAGATTTCTTCGGTTCCCTTTAATTTGCCAAATGGCGTCATAGCCAGGACCACACCGAGAACGGTTACAACCAGCACCGTCCAGGTGGCTTTGTCAAACATCGGAAGTACCTGGTTGATCCGCACGCCGAGTTCCTGGGATACTGCGGAAACTAAAAAGCCTGCACCCACTAAGATCAGGATATTCTGCCATACCAGAGGCTTCGTACTGGTTCTGGCCTCTTCCTCTAAAGCTGCTCCAACCTCATCAATGGCCTTGGTGTCCGCCTTGGTCCAGGCATTGAATTTATGGGAAAATCCAATGGCCCACAGAAGGAACATCACATAAAAGGTTCCGCAGATGGAATCCATCACCAACGCATACGCCATGGCATCTTCGCTGACATTTAACGCCGCCTGGATGGCCAGCATATTGCCGCCGCCTCCCATCCAGCTTCCACACAAGGCGCCCATGGCTTTCCACGCCTCTTGTCCCAGAGATCCCTTAAAAACTGCAAAGCTCACCACAAATCCAAGTCCGATGGAGATACTTGCCGCAAAAAATCCGATCAGCATCTTCGGTCCCAGCTTCAGGATCTTTTTCATATCACACCGCAGCAGCATTAAAAACAACATTGCATAGAGAACCGGGTTTTTGAGTGTACTGTACGCCTCTGCTGTTTCCCCCAGATCCCACATTTTCATCGTGCATAAAAGCATCATTCCCATGTAGATCAAAACCACAGGCGGGGCGAAGCTGAAAATATTCTGGGCGATTCTGCCTTTGAATATCCTCGGCAGGTTTACAAGTATCGCAGCCAGAAAGATCAGCACTGCAACATACATAAATCCGTCTTTAATCATACGTTCTTCTCCTTTTTATAAATATCGTAAAAATAACTCCTGCTTATTTTTTCATAAACAGGAGTTATCAGTTTACCATAAATATTCTTTTTACACAATGAGGAATTTTTCCAGAAATGGTTGAACCTGCGGTAAAAATGTTACTGTTCACGTGTTGCGTAAACAGCAACGGATTTTGCCGATGCTTCGCATTCTAAATCGGCAAAATCTGTTACCACCACTGTATCATACGGCATTTTCAGTTCAGAAAATGCCTACCCGTGTACATTAACGTAAAAATGTCTTAAAAACTTCGTCCTGCACCGCCTCCGCCAAAGCTGCCTCCCCCTCCGGAGCTTCCGCTGTCGGAACTGCCTCCATCATCATCGCTGTCAAAGAAGAAGGTGATGATCAGGAATGCCCAGTAACAGCATTTACCAGCCAGATTTTTCAGACTTTCACGTCCAAAATTCCTGTTCCAGTATCCGGGTATCCGTTTTTTCTTCGTAAACAGATCCAAAAAACAATACAAAATTCCACGCAGAAGCCGAAACAGCAAAATCAGAAGAAATGGCACACCAAATGCCACCAGGCAGATCGGGATAAAGATCACTGCCAGGATCAGGATAAAACCGATGATATATCCCAGAATTTGCATGCAGTCTTTCCTCCCCTTTTTATACCAATGTACTCCCGGAATCCTTCTGTGCTTGATTTTTCAGGAAAGACTTCGTTAACTAGTGTGTCATAGTTTTATTTGCCCAGTAACGCGCCTACGTCTGGTGTGGTCGCTGCACCTGCCGCTGCCTCAAAATAATCAGCCTTTGTAAAGCCAAACATATTCGCCAGAATGCTGGTTGGGAATGTGACGATTCTCTGGTTGTAAGAACGCACCACTTCATTATAATCTTTTCGTGCGGTAGAAATCCGGTTCTCACTTCCGGCTAACTCATCCATCAATCCTATATAAGTAGTATCACTCTTTAATTCCGGATAAGCCTCCACTACAACATTTAACTGGGTCAGTGCCGCATCCAGCGCCGCATCCGCATCAGCCTTATCCTGCATGGTGCTGGCATTCATCAGCTGGGTACGCGCCTCTAATACTGCGTCGTAAACCTCGGTCTCATGAGCTGCAAAGCTCTTCACCGTACTGACCAGGTTCGGGATCAGATCTGCCCGACGCTGCAGCATCGTATCAATATCTGCCTGGGCACTTGCGATATTCTCTCTGCTGGACGCCAAGCCATTATAAGAACCGATCAAAAAGCCGCCAATCAGCACCACAATCATACCGACAATTAACAAACCTTTTTTCATACGCGCCTCCTCTTACAGTTTTTACTGTATGTATTTAAAGTTAATTTTATTTTACCAGATTTTTCTTGGAATTTCCAGCAATTCTGTGGGGTGGAAATGAAAAACTCTGTAACAAAAGGAAAAGCAATTTACTTCCACTTTTCGGAACTTTGTTAAATGTTTTTGGAATAATGTCAAATATTTTGGAATTTTTATTTGATATCAAAGATATTTTTTCATTTGTATTATAATAATTAGATTCTGTTTCGATGATTACGGTGGTTGACCGCATGATAAAGAACATTAATTACATAAACTTCTTCATTTTTTATTAGATAAAATATCAGATAATTATCAACTGGCATTCGGCGAATTTCTTTCGATCCCGCTGTCTTTCCTTTGACTAACCGATACCTTTTAGGAAAAACAGATAATTTCATAATTTTTTCTGCTATACGATTATATTGCGCTAACGCATACTCTGGAGATTGAAGGTCACACGCAATATAATGATATAGTCTTTCCATATCCGCCAACGCCTCGTCAGTGATTTTCACAAGGTATTGCTTCATAGTTTGTGCCTTTCTCTAAATTCTGCAAATGCGTCTGCGGCGTTATGAGTCCTTCCTGCTTCTACGTCATCATAACCCTTTTTTAATTTTGTCTGCAACTGTTCCTCCGTCATAACGTCCATATTGATCTCATCAGGAACTTTGGGTAAAGTTACCAGAAACGGAATTCCGCCAGTTAGCGAAATTTGGTTTAAATACATATCAATAGCTACCGACATCGGAACACCTAACTTGGATAGTACAGATTCTGCTCGCTCTTTCACGACTGGATTCACTCTTAGATTTAATGTTGCTGTTTTTTCCATGCTGATATCACCTCCTTTTGCTATATTGTAACGCTATTTGCGTTACATTTCAACAGTCAAATATCAAATTCAAAAACTGCCATTTCCCTTTTTCAAAAGAAATGGCAGTTTTTCTGTTACTGAACATGAATCATTATTTTCTTTTACAGCACCATTGCGATCACAAAATTATAAACTGCTCCGAAAATCACGCTGATCGGCACTGCTACCATCAGAAGGCGGTTAAACAGAGTATTCCGGTCCTCTTCATGTGGGGTGGAACCTAAGATTAAGGAACCGCCGGAGGAGAATGGGCTGATAGCGCTGGACTGAGCTCCGATGACCGTGCATGCAAACAGGGCTGAAGCACTTAAGCCTGCAGAAGCAGCCAGGTTCGGAATCAGCGGGAACAGAGCTGGCGCTACAACGCCGGTAGTGGAGCTGAAGAAGCTCATGATCGCGCCAACGATACTGAATGCGATCGGTACCAGTGGTTTCGGTACATTAGAACTGATCCAGGTGGACAGAGCTTCGATGGTACCTGCCTCTACAGCTACAGCGATCAGCATACCTGCTCCGGCGATCATCACGATGGTATTCCACGGAATTCTTGCAATTGCTTCTTTCTGTGGAGCCAGCTTTAAAAGCAGTGCGATCACTGCGAAAATAATGGCTACCAGACCTACGTCCACTTTGCTGCTGACGTATTTGATGGCTGCATTACCTGGCATCAGAACCTGTAATAATGGGAAGATCAGGACAACTACCATCATGATCATCATCAGGGACAGAGTTAATTTCTGGTCTTTGGTGAAGGCTTCTGGTTTTTTGAAGGTAACGCCTTTGCCGATATTACGGTTTTCCTTGAATCCAAAACGGAAAATCGTCACTAAGATCAGAGAAAATACAACGGAGAAGATAAAAATCTTCATTTCCATTCCAAAGGTATTGACTGCTGCTACATCCGGAGATGCCTCAAATGCAGTGTCTGCAAGACCACGGAAAATCACACCTAAGTTGGAGGTCGGGAAGTTTCCGCCTGCCAGCGCGCCGCAGTTGATGGCAACAGCACCGGTCAGCTTGTCCATTCTGGACTCATCACAAATTACCAGGGTAATCGGTGCTAAGAATGCCAGAACTGTGAAATAAGTAGCTCCCATGACTGACAGGATGACTGCCACTGCCAGTAATGCATATGGAAGCAGTCCCGGGAATTTCCGGCACATGTATAACAGGGAACCTGACATCTTCTCCAGAGTTCCGTTGATCGCTGCAAAATTATAAAACAGGGACACCGACAAGATCACGAACATGGTGTTGGTCGGCCAGTAAGCGATGACCTGCTTTGGCTTTAATCCCATTACAAAGCATCCGATAATATACGCAAATACAATACAGAACAGACCGGTGTTGATCTTGGTCTTATATCCTAAAAAGATTGCCAGTGCAATGGCAAAAATAATGGCAGCACTTAACATTTTCTGATCCTCCTATTCTTCGATTCCAAGAAGCCGATATGGAATGGTTTTTGTCATATAGTAAACCTGCTCTTCCGGAATTCCGTGATCTACCAGATACTGCATATACTCTTCCAATGCCAGTTCCCAATGCGGATTTTCTGTCTGTCCACCATCGGTATCTACCATCACATGCTCATATCCCACCGCTTTGATGATCTCTAAGTTATCCGGCAGATTGCTCTTATAGGCGCCGCCACCCATGTTCTGGGCATAGCAGCGTTCCAGAATGACATCATAATCTTTCACCAGACGCACCTGGTCATCCATACTCATATCTACTACCCACCATTCCGGATGAGTGATCACGATCTTCTTCACCCCGGCATTTCTTGCAGCCTCTACCACCACAAATGCCTCTTCCGGTGAAACATGGGCAGTTCCTAACACTGCGTCATGATCCTTGATCAGCTTGAATACATCTAACAATTCAGGAACTACTTTGCCATCTCTTACCAGTTCGATCCCATCGGCCGGGTTCTTGCCCATTTTCTCCAAATGGCGTTTCGCAGACTGGGTCGGAAGCCAGATCTCTTTTGCCCCCAGCTTCAGTCCTTTTTCTACTGCCTCCGGATTGATGCCACCGATCACCTTGTTCATCACAACGCCGCCATACATGGTGAATCCAGTATTCTCCCCGTACACCCGCTTCACGTACTGGTTCGTCAGATACGCCCGGTTTACGGTAAATCCCAGATGAGTTTTGATGACAATGGCTCTCGCTCCTACACGGATCGCTGCATCTGCCAGTTCAAAATCATCATAAGCTCTCAGTCGCAGATCTGGATTGGTGTGTACATGCATATCGCAGACACCTTTCATGGATACTTTTCCCATCGTTTCCCCTCTTTTCTGAATTTATCGTAACTATTCAGTACCTTCATCGTTACGATATATCTTCTTGTTATTTTTTTCTCATTTGCTTAAGCTCCTTTATTGTATCTATTTTCTGATAGCAGGAAAAGGCAAAATATGATATACTTGTCATCGGTAAAACCGATGGCTGTTTACACGCCTGATCAACGATATTGGTATCGTTGTTTGTATGGCTATTTCTATGGCTATTTGTATGGAGGAATCTTATCTTGGAAATCAAAGAACTGAATTATCTGATTGCGATCGCAGAGGAAAAAAGTATCTCAAAGGCCGCTGAACGGCTCTATATGGCCCAGTCCAGCTTAAGCCAGTTTCTCCAGACTTTGGAGAGCAATATGGCAAGTCCATTATTTGTCCGCACTTCCCGGGGTGTCCGTCCTACAGAAGCCGGAAATATCATGGTCAAATATGCTTATGCCACTCTGGCAGAATATCACCGGACCCAGGATGAGATCCAGGATCTCCAGGAATTAAAAAGTGGAAGCGTGATCCTTGGAATCAGCGGCTTCCGCGGCTCCTATCTGCTGCCACCGGTATTAAATGCATTCAAGCTGGATTACCCGGGAATCCGGGTGCAGATCGTTGAAAAGAATTCCATGGCATTGGAACAAATGTTATTAAGTGGAGAAATTGATATCGCGCTGCTGGTCCTTCCGGTTTCTGATTCCAGGATCCAGCCAACCTTTGTGATGCGGGACGAGATCTGTCTGATCTCCCACGAAAATCATCCCATAACAAAAGCAGCCCGGAAGTTCTCTTTGGACTCCCAGACCACTTCCCGGATTCCATGTTATGTAAACTTAACTGATGCCATTCAATACGAATTTTTCTTAAGTGATTACGATACGATTCTCGGCAGGGAAGCCCGCCGTATTTTTAATAAAAACGGACTCCAGCCCATCACCTGCAACGAATCCCTGACAGCTCTTATGGCCGCCGCACTGGCTGCTGCAGGCCATGGGCTGGCCTTTACCTACTACAGTTCCCGGCATTATTTCCGGGATGCACATTTTCTGTCGCTGGGATCTGACGGCACTTCTGCGGAACTGGCTGCCGCACTGGCCCCTGGACGTTACCACTCCAAAGCTGCTCTGGCTCTGCAGGAAGTACTTTTAAAGGTGTTGTCTGAGGACTAGTCAAACTGCCAAATAATCAGATTCTGTGCTGAGACCCAGCTCACTTAAAAGCTTCGTCCGGCTCCGCCGCCGCCGAAGCTTCCTCCGCCACCGCTGCTTCCGCTGTAGCTGCTTCCGCTGTCATAGCTGCTGTAATTATCAAAACCGCCACTATAACCGCTTCCTGATGATCGTTTGCCGCCCTTTTTATCCGGACGGTTAGAAATGATGATCACGATAATGACCAGAACAATCACAATACCAATGGCAAAAAGCACTCCCACCCAATCAATATCATCCGATGCCGATGCAGCTTCCGGCGCATCTACAGTGTCCATACCATATTCCTGGCGCACTTCATTTAGAAGAGCAAAATACAGCTGCTCGGTTCCATCGGCAAATTCATCATTTTTGTAATAAGGAATGGCATTTTCATCAATCAGACGTCCGGTCTTGGAATCTGGAAGCTGTCCCTCCAGTCCATAACCGACTGCCACCCATACCTGGCGATCCTTCACCGCCAGAACAATGAGAACGCCGTTATTTTCCCCTTTGGTACCGACACCCCATGATCTTCCAACTTCCAGGGCATAATCACTGATGGCCTCTCCATTGGTGCTGTCAATAGTCAGAACCACCACCTGAGCCGTGGTCCCGTCATACAGCTCCTTTCCAGCCTCCACGATCCGGTCTCTCTGCTCATCGCTGAAAATTCCTGCGTAGTCATTGACATAAAAGTCTTCCGTGTGATTCGGAATATCCGCCGCAAATACGGTAATTCCATTCAGGCACATTATCACCAGAAGAAATCCAGCCAGCCACATCCTGGCATAAGTTTTCACTGATTTCCGCATCCGTCTGCATGTATCTTTCATCCATCGCCCTCCCTTTTCCTTCCTGTATTTTCTTGCAGCCTGCATGACAGCTACACTGACCTGCCGTACAGTTACTATAACTCTATTTTAACAGATTTATGAAAAAATCGGTAGAGGGTTCTGCTGGTTTTTCATGGTGGAAGACGGGAAGTTTTTTTATTTTAATGGAAACATAGTCATGATCCAGCCAACAGATACCACACAGCAGACCAAAGCCAGTGGAATAGACTGTTTGATCATAGATTTCTGGTCATAGCCGCCGCATCCCATGATATAGCCAACTCCAGAGGTTGCCATTGGTGTCATAAACGCTGACAGACATGCCGCCTGAATTAAGATCACAAGGCCAGTTGGATTTAAACCTGCTGCGGAACAGGTCGCAATAGCGATCGGATAGAAGATCATCATGGTACCACGGTTGGACATAAACTGGGTCAGGATAAATGGCACTATGAAAAAGATCAGTCCTACCAGATAGGAATTGCCTCCCACTGCGGTTACCATATTTGCCATATGAGCCCCGATCAGTTCACCAGCACCTGTTGCACTTAAGGCCCCGGAAATTGCAAGGGCACCTACGATCAGCAGAAGCATACTTAATGGAATGGCAGCACTCGCTTCCTTTGGTTTCAGCACACCGCATAATACCATTGCTAACGCACCAATTACAGTTACCTGCCATAAAGCCAGTCCAATCTTGGACGCAAACATCATACCAATTGCGTCTGCAAAGAAAATAAAGATACCCGCTGCCTCCTGAAAACTATTTAAGCTTGCTGCATTTCCTTTTTTCTTGCCTGAAATCGCAATTTCTGCTGTCGGCTCATCTGGAGCTAACTTTACAGCTGTGAAAATACAGTATAAAGAAGCAATAATTAATAATGGAAGACGGGCAATCATCGGATCTAAAAATCCAATGATAAAATCGGTATATCCATAGCTTTCCAGATATCCATTCAGCTCACCAGCAATAGTTGCGCCAGCTCCCAGTGGAAGTGTACAGCAGGTTATGATCGTTGCAATGCCAACTGGGAAAATTACTTTACTTGGCTTTAATCCCATACTCTCCGCAGACGCGATCAGCATTGGAGCAACAATTCCAATGACTGAAATCGGACTCTGAACAAACTGGCTTAACAGAACGCCAATCACTACATATCCGATCATCATTTTCGTCAGACTGCCCTTCGCAATGGACGAAATGCGGTCTGCAAGAGCGGTACAGAATTTTGTCCGGTTAAATCCTGCTGCTACAATGCACATACCGGCAATCATAATAACGTTGCTATTTGCAAAATATCCAAGTGCCTCTTTCGCCTGCAAACAACCAGTCAAGGTCAATGTCACCAAAGATGTGATAGCAATGGTTGCCAGACTGTATTTTCCGCTGCAATAACCGATGATGGTGATTGCAAAAATAATCAAACAAATCGTTAACTGACTCATAAATATCTCCTTCGTATTCCTACCCCTAAGTTATTCTGGAAGAATGGACGTGCAGATCTGATACCATTTGTATGGCTCTGGATTAAATGCACGTGCTGTACTTCCACGCTGCTTTAGAATTTCATTTACTTGCTTGAAATAAGCGTTTAAATCCTCTCCTGTTGCCCTTGCGTTGTTATGATGAAGCGGCATGGCAAGCTGCGCCCCCATCTGTTCAATCATATTTGCATAGGTTTCCGGCGTATAACTGCGGATCCGGTGTCTTAACATCAGGTTCGGCTTTTCATCCCATACATGCTGACAGTGTTCTTCATAATCCCGCCCGGCACTGAAATCGATCCGGTAGTTATTCTTTGTTTCGATCACATAGTTAAAATTGAACATAGAACCTAACGGTCCTAAACGACACGGACATGACAGTCCGAATCCTTCGGAACCGTCATACAGAACCCGTGCATCGCTTGGACGCTGAAATTTTCCTTCACGGAATGCCCGGTTATCGTGAGCACCAGGATATACCTTCAATGTGAAATCATCGAAATAATAGGTATTGCCCGGATACAATGGATAAATTGCCGCATAGGGAATATCAAAAACTTTTGCTACTTCTTCCGCACAATCCGCTGGAACCAGCACTCTTCCATAAAAACGATTCCACAATTCTCCTGTCAAATTGCAATGATCGCCATGGACATGGCTCAGCAGGATATAATCCGCACCGGTAAACTGATCCACAAAAAATCCGCTCTGCGCATACACTTTTTTTTCCAGCTTCTGATTCTTGGTCAGTTCATCCTCTGTCAGTCCATCAAAATGGCTCATATCCCAATAAAATGGGTCCGTCACCAGCGTTTTTCCTCCTGGCAGAACCATCTCATAGCACTGGACAGAAATCCAACGGATTTTTAATGCGATAGAATCCATTCGTGTCTCATATGCTTCGCTCATTCGTTGTTGCCTCCTGTTTGTTGTTGATTAAACTTTATCACAAGAAATACAAGGAATCAAATTCATAGTTTTCATTATTTTATTACTTAAAGGAATAATCTAAGTATAAAAAAGAAGACCTATTTCAGATCTTCTTTCTGTTCTGTCAATAATTGAATGAAATACCGCATCGCCTCATTTAACGCTTTATCCGAACGGTAGACTAGGGTTGTCACCTGCTCAATTGGTTCCACTTCTTCCAGGTTCAAGTAGTGTAATTTATGTTTTCCTAATGGCACATTCATGCACACCGCAGCACCAAGTCCATTTTCTACCGCATCCAAAAGGCTCCGGATATCGCTGACCTCCAGAACAATATTGGCTTCTACACCCCTGCTTTTGAAAAGTTCTCTTGCCAAATTACCAGAGTTGGTCGTCACTGGCATCGTAACCATCGGAACTCCTTCCAGTCTCTGAATCGAAATCACAGGGAACGGAAACTCCTTCTGTATTCTGGCTTCTTTCAGAATATCCGAATCTTGTGCTGTTACAAGTACCAGTCTTGAAACCTCAATTGGTAAGTAAGTGTAACCAGGTACTTTCTCCACATTGGTCACGATTGCCATGTCCAGAGTTCCATTCTGTAACTCCATCATCTGTCTCCGGCTGGTCTCCGCCTTGGTAGACACCTGCACATCTGGATATTTTTCAAAAAACTTCGGAAAAATCTCCTCAATCAGCTGATTGCTCCGTCCCATTCCATATCCTAACCGAATCCGATGCCGTTGGATGGCCGCCTCACTCTCCAACTGATTAGACAACTGTCGATCCAGCTGCATGATCACCCGGCCCGTCTCCACATATTTCTGCCCGGCTTCTGTCAGTAAGAATTGATTGCCCTTCTTTAAAAACAGAGCCACCCCGAGGCTTCGTTCGGTTCGTTGTAAGAATTTTGTCAGCGCAGATTGGGTGATAAATAGCTGCGCCGCCGCCCGTGTAATACTCTTTTGCTCGGCGATAGTTACGATGTATTCATAATCACGGATATCCATAGATGATTAATCCTCTTTTTTCAAAATGTAATAGCTATCTTTAAATTTTCCCTTTTTCACAATGGTTCCCTTTTGTACTAAATCCTTTAATATCTTTAGTGCCCGTGAGTCTTTTACCCCCAGTAATTCCTGAATTTGTTTATTCGTCACTCTGTCATTTTTCTGCAAAAACTCAATAACCATCTTCTGGGAATCATTAAATTTCATTGTATTTACCCGTACTTTACCCGTACTTACCCGTACTTTATCCGTACTTTTGTCGGCTTTTCCCTCACTCATCTGTCGATAGAAACATACAACAAACCCTGTTTTCTTCTTCTGAAACTCGTATCTGACACCAGCTTTTCCGCAGGCATCTGCAATCCGCTTCAGCCCTGTTCCAAAACTTTCAATGTCTTTTGAATAATACAAGATTCTCGCTATCTTCGGATTTCTTCGAACTGGCCGCTCTACATGCTCAATATAATCCTCCGGTTCCATCCCCTCTGGAAATGTTCCTGGATTGTAAATTTCAATACGATCCTTATAAATCGCAACCTCATTGCTTTCTCCAGATGCATAATCCTTATGGCAAAAAGAATTCAGCAATGCCTCACGGATTGCGTCCATTGGAATTTCTGGAATTTCTATCCGCTTCAATGTCCCAGTGAATTCAACTCTCCAATGAATGTTATTTTTAATATAAGTCTCCGCAATATCTACAAGTTTTAATACCGGCCCGTGATGACGCTGAATATCTGTAAATGTCAACCTCTCGCTGGTAGCAAATGTTGCCATCTGAACATCCTGGATCAGATCATCACTAAATAATACTTTTCCAGCGTTTAACAACCTGTCACCATCCGTCAACTCCAACTGGTTCAGAACTGTTTTCCTATCTGTATAGGAAATAGCAATTCTTCCAGCATCATGTGCCTGAGCAATGTATTTTCTTAACAGTTCCTCATCGACATCATCAATCATTTTATTCGATATCAGATTTTCCCAACGATTGCCTTCTCTGCCACTTTGGAGCAGCAAACTGGTAATTTCTTCCCTGGACATCACCAGATCTTCATCAGCTACGCGAATTCTCGCCACATTATATGCAAAATAAGGAACCTGATCACCGGAAAATTTCACATGAATGCAGTCTCGTCCATCCAGGACAACCTTATGAATCTCAGGATAAATCCTAGGTTCGATAAAATTTTTTATTTTCTGGCTGACCTCACGTAAAGACTCTTCTGTCACAATTTGTCCAATCACGTTCCCATCTGGTTTCACTCCAAAATAGAGTTCTCCATAATGATGTTTATTCAGCATTGCACAAATGGAATTCATCGCTTCTTTTAATTCACCTGTCGATTTCTTAAATTCCAGTGTCTCCGTCTCCATTCCCAGATTCATCCCATCACCTGCTTTCATATATTACTGTAAATTTCTACTCTCATTTTACCCAATTTTTCCTGCTATCTCAAGTCAAAAAGGCAATATTGGATTATCTGTCCAATGACGAATTTCCTATCTACTTATATACTAAATTTATGTCATATTATTTGAAAAGCAAACTGTATCATCAACGAAAGGAGCCTAACCATGAATGATTTTAGAACGTATCTCTCAGAACAACTAAACGATAAGACCTTCGCAACAGAATGGAAACAATCTGAATATGAATATAGTTTAGCAAGAAGCCTTATTCTTGCTCGAAAAAATTACTACATGCCCCAAAAACAACTGGCAAAAAAGCCGCAATAAAACGGGGCTGCCATCACCTGACTGCCCCGTTTTACTAATATCCATTCATCTACTCCTCGTCATCCTTACTACAGATTGCCAACCGATGCTGATATTTCTCCTTCGTTGCCATTCCCCCTCGGATATGACGCTCGGATTTGTTGATATCTAACACCACACGCACCTGTGACGCAAGTGACGGGTTGATATGTTGAAGTCTATCCACCATATCCTTGTGTACTGTGGACTTCGAAATCCCGAATTTCTTTGCCGTCTGCCTCACCGTCGCGTTGTGGTCTATGATGTAATTGGCGATGGCGACCGCCCGTTCTTCGATATAATCCTTCATGGGGATTCCCCTTAAGAACATTTTTTACATCATATTACAAGCTTGGGGATTTTATGCTACTGCACCAGATTCTATCGTATCCGGAATCCCCTCTCCTCCACGCACGCAATCTCCATGATTTCCATATGGTTCACCTCGATCCACCGTTGTTTCTGGATTTGCACCAGCATCTGCTGGATCGAGTTTTCGTCTCCCTGGACTTCCATCTCTACCCTGCCGTCCCATAGATTTTCCACCCAGCCGGTTAAGCCTAAAGACTGGGCGATATAGCAGGAACGGTAGCGGAAGCCGACGCCCTGGACATCACCGGAGAAATAGATGTGTTTCCTGACCATGGTTTTTCTCACCTCACTCCTCAAATCTGCCCTTCATCCAAAGCTCCTTCTCCCACAGAGCCACTTTTCCTTTCGCCAGGAGACTGGTGATCTCCAGATTCTCATCCAAAATCAGAAGATCTGCGTCTGCGCCTGCTGCCACGCAGCCTTTTTTGCCTTCTTTTCCTAACAGGACTGCCGGTGTGGTAGTTAACAATTTCAATGCCTGCTCGAAAGGCATGCCCATCCGCACCAGGATTTGAATGGTCTTATGAAGATATTTCGGAGAAGCGTAGGTAAGGCCCACACACTCACCTTCGGCATTAAACCGCGGCTGACTGCCGAAAGCATCACTGGACATTGTCACATGATCCATGTTCATGCCATCCCGGTGAAGCAGATCAAATAGTTTCACCGCCTGGTTCTCGACCTCCTGATCATCGGAGCCTGCGGTACAATCGATATAACCACCCCGTTTTACCAGTTCCACGCCTGCGTCCATCAGCTCCGGGGTACGGAGCATATGGGTCGGAAGAAGATTCTTCGCCGGAACGTCAGAATGATCCAGCACATAAAAAACCGGATCTAATCTGCCTTTTCCGCTTCCCATATGCATAGTCACTAAGCCCGGTGTCCCGCTTAACAAGCCCGCTCTTCTGGCTGCCGTTGCCAGGGCGATCAGATCATCACCACTTGGATTAGAGCTTCGGTGATCAGAAACTGCCACTTTCACGCCGATCATCGGTGGAATCATCACGATATCCTTTTCTACGCTGCCAGTGATGGTAGTCGGCGGATAACCATATGCACTGGTCAGTGCATACACGGTCATGCCCTCTTCCGTCAGCGCCCGCGCCTTTGCCACCAGATTTTCCACACTCCTGGTGATACCATCTGTGCCTAAAAGTCCCACTGCTGTGGTAATTCCATTCTTAAAAAACACACTCAGCGAAGATTCCGGCACCCGTGATGCCGGTCCCTGCTCTCCACCACCGCCGGTGATATGCACATGCATGTCGATGTAGCCGGGAACTACGGTTTTGCCATTCAGATCATAGATTTCCACATCAGGAAGATTCTCGTAACCATCGATGTGATCCGCGATCCGCAGGATCTTTTCTCCCTCGATCAAAATATCCTTTTTTCCGATTGGGGATGGGGTGTAAATATTAGCACTCTTTAATAATTTCATTGTATATTCTCTCCTTTGCTGTCTGATCCTATCACTGCCTAAAAATACTGACTAAACTATATTTTGTATTGTACCACGTCCCTTCTTCTCCCTCAACCTTCTTGACACCCAATTTCCTTTCCAGTTATGATAAAGAAAATCATACAAGAAAAGAGATGATCACCATGCGGCTTCTTCTTGCCGAGGATGAACCGGATTTAAATAACCTGATCGTACAAAAATTAAAGAAAGAAGGCTATGCCGTAGACTCCTGTCTGGACGGCATGGAGGCTTTTCATTATCTGACGGCAGCTTCTTATGATGCGGCGATTCTGGATATTATGATGCCAAATATGGACGGACTGACGCTGCTTCACCGGATCCGGGAGCTGGGGATTCGGACGCCTGTGCTTTTTCTGACTGCCAGGGACAGTATTGATGACCGGGTGGAGGGACTGGATGCGGGGGCCAGTGATTACCTGGTGAAACCATTTTCCTTTAAGGAACTGCTGGCGCGGATCCGGGTGATGCTGCGGGAGCATCCGTCACAGGCGCCCAGTATCTTCTACCGGCTGGCGGATCTGACGGTGGATTCCACCAGCCATCAGGTGACGCGCCAGGGAAATGAGATTCCGCTGTCTGCCCGTGAATTTGCGGTTCTGGAGTGTCTGATCCGCAATCAGGGGCGGGTTCTGTCCAGGGAACAGATTGAAAACAACGTGTGGGATTTTGACTATGAAGGTTCCAGCAATATGATCGATGTCTATATCCGCTATTTACGGAAAAAAATCGACGATAACTACGAACCGAAGCTGATCCACACGGTCCGCGGAGTCGGGTATGTGATGAAAGTGATGGAGGCGCGCCTATGAAATCCTTAAAATACCGGATCACCCTGTGGTACAGCCTCTTTGCCATTGCGCTGACTGCCATGATGCTGTTTGCCATTGTCCGCATCGCCCATCATAATACGGACATCAATGTGCGGGATAACCTGCAGATCACCGTCAATGCTGTTGCGGAAAAAACAGCTGATCCACAAAATCAGAACCTGGAAGCCATGCTAAAAAAAGAAATTGATAAAAAGGTCATCGGCATTTATAACCAGGACGGTACACTCCTTGTGGGGCTCCAGCCTCAGTTTACCCGGATTCTCCCAGATTTTCAGGATATGGAGATCCAGAATTACATTTATAATGGACGGCTCTTCTACACCTTCGACCGGCTTGTTCACACCGATGGTCAGAACGTGTGGGTGCGTGGGTGTGTCCCGGCTCTGACGCCTGAAGATACCGTCAATTCCATGGCCCGATCCATGTTTCTTCTGATGCCTTTGATGGTGGTTTTTATGCTGGCAGGCGGCTTTCTGATCATCCGTCACGCCTTAAGACCTCTTCAGGATATGATCCAGGAGGCGGACCGGATTGGCAGCGGGGAAGATTTAAGCATCCGCATTTCTGTTCCTGATTCCGGCGATGAGATCAGCGCCCTTGGGAATACCTTTAACCGGATGCTGACGCGGCTCCAGCAGTCTTTCCAGCGGGAGCGCCAGTTTACCCAGGACGCCTCCCATGAACTGCGGACACCAATTTCCGTGATCCTGGCCCAGTGTGAACTGGAAATGGATGGCGATATGACCCGTGAAGAATACGCTGACGCATTTTCCATGATTCGCCGCCAGACCAACAAAATGCACTGTCTGACGGAAAATCTGTTGCAGCTGTGCCGTCTGGAATCCGGCCATCAGAAAATGGACTCCCAGCCTTTTAATCTCTCCAGCCTTGTAACGGAGCTGGTGGAAGAACAGAAACTTCTGCACCCGGAAACAGAATACCAATGCCACATTGCCCCATCCATAACCTTTACCGGAGACCGGCAGCTTCTGGGACAGGCCATCACAAACCTATTAAACAATGCCTGGAAATACGGGAAAGGTCCCATCTGTACCAATTTGTCCGTTATTGGCGGACAGATCTGTCTTTCTGTCCAGGATCATGGAAATGGAATCTCCCAGGAACACCTGGAAAAAATCTGGGACCGCTTCTACCAGGCGGATTCCAGCCGCACCTCATCCCGTTTCTCCGGCTTCGGACTTGGACTTCCCATTACCAGACAGATCATCTCCCTTCACGGCGGTACCATCACGGTCAAAAGCAGTCCGGAAGAAGGAACCATTTTCTTAATCTTCCTTTAATCTTGATGGGATAAACTTTGCTTATTATTTATGAAAGCGAGGTTTATCCCAATGAAGAAAACATATCTTGCAGTCCTTACTGCGGCAGGTGTCGCTCTGACTGCCTGCGGATCTCATACAGTACCAGAAACCACGGCTTCCGAGGCTCCTCAGACCGAGGCAGCACAGGCAGAAAATGCCAAGGAAACTGCTTCAGAAGCGGAAAGTTCTGAGATTGTCACCAATCTTCCACAGATCGACATGACCAAATGGCTCTATGACAAGGAGAAAGACATCTACTATCAGACCGGACTTTCCTACTGTGAAAATCCGGCGGATGAGACCTTGGAGACCATGGGATTTTTCGTTCCCGGAGATTATTTCAAAGCCACTGATAATGGAGATGGCACTTACACCTGCATCGTGGATCCCGATGCCAGGGTTGGTTCCTACACTGCCCTGACAGCCCCTATCGTTGTCCCGGTCAACACCCCCGGCTACGCTTCCATGGACGCCCCGGTAGACACCTCCAGTTCCTGTGGGTACGGTTCCATCGAGGACTATACGGGTAACGGAATCATTCTGGCTTACGCCGGAGCCCGTGGACGGAACGAAGGCGCACCTGCTGGAGTTACGGATTTTAAGGCGGCCATCCGTTACACCCGCTATAACAAGGACCTGCTTCCTGGCAATACCGATGCCATTTTCACCGAAGGTATGAGCGGCGGCGGTGCCCAGAGTGCCATCCTGGGAGCCAGCGGAGACAGTGCTCTCTATGACGATTATCTGGAGGCCATTGGCGCAGTAAACGGTGTCAGTGATGCGGTTCTCGGTTCCATGGCATGGTGTCCGATCACCGGATTAGACGTGGCGGATGAGGCTTATGAGTGGAATATGGGAAATACAAGAACCACGCTGGATGAAGAGGAACAGAATATTTCCAATGGGCTTGCCAGCCAGTTTGCGGAGTATATCAATTCCATCGGCATTACCGATGAAAATGGCAATGTGCTGACCCTGGAAGCATCTGATGAGGGCATTTACCAGTCGGGAAGCTATTATAATTATATCAAAGAAACGGTTGAGACTTCTCTGGATCACTTTCTGGCAGATACAGAATTCCCTTACACCGTGGAAGAACAGAAAATTGGTCCTGGAGGAATGCCTGGCAGACACGGCGGACCACGTGAAAATACCGGAGCAGATAGCCGGAATGGTGCACCAGATGCCAGTGCTGCAAAACCAGAGACATTGGATCGTAAAGACCAGGAGAATGCCCCGGCCGACATTCCAGATGACACTGCCCCAGAACATGGCAGCGTTGCTCCGGATAACGTCGATTTTTCCGCCATCGATAACATTTCCCGCCAAAACGGCGAGACAAACGCTGTCACTCTGTCCGGAACCTACGAAACCGCACAGGACTACATCGATGCCTTAAACCAGCCATATTCCTGGGTAACCTATGACGAAGCCACTAACACGGTCTCCATCACCAGCGTTGCCGACTTTACCAAAGCCATGAAAGCAGCTTCCAAAGGCATGGCAGCTTTCGACCAGCTAGACGCATCCCAGGGTGAAAATACCCTGTTTGGCTGCGGCGATGGCAACGGAGCCCATTTTGACGCGATTCTTGCAGATCTTGTCACCGGAACCGAATACGAAAGCGCCTTCCGGGAAGATCTGGTGAAAACCGATGCACTTGGCCATACAGTGACCGAGCGTGTCAATATGTATACCCCGCTCTACTACCTGCTGCCATCCAGCGAAGGCTATGAGACTTCCAATACAGCCACCTACTGGCGCATCCGTACCGGCATTGCCCAGGGTGACACTTCTCTCTGCACAGAAGTAAACTTAGCTCTTGCGGCAGAAAACTACAGTGACGACACCCAGGTAGACTTCGAGACTGTCTGGGGCCTTGGCCACACCATGGCAGAGCGGACCGGGGATTCTACGGAAAACTTTATTAACTGGGTGGCAGAATGTATGAAGAACATCAACAACTAAGTATTCCTACTATAGAAACTTACTTGCATGATTCTCCGCCTACAGCGGATCACCATAACTCAATAGTCTCAAAGCCCAGCCGTTTCTGTACCTCCAGAAAATCATTCAATGGAAAACAAAAATACGAAAAATTACTTCCTGCTAAACGTTGTTGCTCTGGCATATTTTTTCTCCTTTTGCCCGATCCTCATCCACGGGCTGTTTATTTTTTTCATTGTAACGCAGGCACTATGGAAAAACAAGCCATCCCATGCAGCAGCGAAGATGAATTTTCCTGTAGAGTAGGTTAGAGGGCATCCGCCCTCTTTCCCCTCATCAAACCGTGCATGAGGTTCTCCCTCACACGGCTTTCCGACATTCTTCTTTCTACAGCATTACGTCATGCTCTAGCCATTTTCTTTAATCCTTTTTCGTAAATGCTATTCCTAACAAATCCCACTTTCGACATATGATTTCGTCTTTGATGTTTCTTGTTGTACCATCTTGTGAAAGTACAAATAGTGTACCAGTCCAATGCCTGCATCCATTTCTCATTTGTTTTGGTAGAATAATAATTCTTCCATCCTATGATTTTCGGATTCAGATTCTTTATTAAATCTTCTTCCTTTGCAACCAGCAGACTTCGACTGTTTACATTCCTCTTGATTTCGGCTTTCATTTTCTTCATGGCTTTTCTGCCGGGATACTGGTACGTCTCCTTGTACAGTTGTCCTTTGCGTGTTTCCGTTGCCATTCTTCTGTGGTGCATTCCGAGAAAGTCAAATCCCTCTTTTCCATCCCACATGCTGACAATCTTTGTTTTCACTGGATGTAACTTTAAATCCAGTTTTGCCATGATATACTGCAATAAGTTCAGTGCGTGATTTGCACTTTTCTTATTCTTGCAAATGATTACCGTATCATCTGCGTACCTTACAAGAATTCCGTGAGTAAGCCCATACTTTTCCCACAGGCTGTCCAGTATGTTTAGATAAATGTTTGCCAGTAACGGAGATATGACTGAACCCTGGCTTGTTCCCAGTTCAGAGATTGTCAGTACATTTCCGTATAATACTCCTGATGCTAGCCATTGGTTTATCAGCTTCAGTATCCTGCGGTCTGATATTCTCTGCTCTACCAGTTTCATCAACTTTTCTTGGTTTACATTGTCAAAGAACTTTTCAATATCTGCGTCTACTACATAATAGCCCTTGTTGTTACACGCTTTTCTTACTGCTTCCAGTGCTTGTTTTGCACTTCTTTTCGGTCGAAATCCATAGGAACATTCTCTAAAGTCAGCTTCGAATACTGGCTCTATTGCTATCTTTGTAGCCATTTGCACAATTCTGTCCTTGACTGTTGGTATTCCAAGAGGTCTTTCACTTCCGTCTG
>ERZ772900.19-NODE-19-length-142945-cov-13.681132_pt1 | contig 142945 bp, 142 predicted proteins | sample MGYA00512124_ERZ772900 | MGnify/ENA primary metagenome ERZ772900 (study PRJEB29015, sample SAMEA2737716) | human gut metagenome | biome: human gut; feature: human-associated habitat; material: faeces | place: China | collected 2012 ... | reverse complement strand
CCTAAACTGGCTGACGCTGTAAGAAAATACAAAGCAGCAAAAGCAAACAGCTAATTAAAACCGATTGGTTTTGAAATAAGCGAATCAAGACTCTCCCTTATGGGAGAGTCTTTTTTTGTCAGAAAACAGCAAAAATAGACAAGAATAGTCGGATATGCTATACTTAACATAATGAAAAAGGAGGCGGAAAAATGGAATTAAATAAAGTGATTGACTTGGAGGCACTGGCTGCATCAGGGTTTCCTGAAGGATTGATTGAACAGGCAAATGCGTTCATGGAATTGATGATGCAATACAGATGTGCATTGATGGAGGTGCAGACAAAGCTGAATGTGCTGAATGCCGAATTTACCATGAAAAATAACCGAAATCCTTTTGAATCAATTAAGAGCAGAATTAAAACGCCCAAGAGTATTATAGAAAAGCTGCAAAGAAAGGGCTATGAAATCAGCGTGAAGGGGATTGAGGAAAACCTTGCGGATGTGGCAGGGATTCGTGTGATTTGCTCCTTTCCGGATGATATTTATGCGACAGCGAAAATGCTGACGGATCAGGATGATATTCGCGTGATTCAGGTGAAGGATTATATCATAAACCCGAAGCCGAACGGCTACAGAAGTCTGCATCTGATTCTGGAGGTTCCGATTTTCTTATCGAACGAAAAGAAAAACATGAAGGTAGAGGTGCAGTTTCGCACGATTGCGATGGATTTCTGGGCAAGTCTGGAGCATAAGCTGAAATATAAGAAAAATATCGAAAATGCAGAGGAAATTTCCAAGGAATTGCAGAGATGTGCGGAGGCGAGCAGCAAGTTGGACTTGCGGATGCAGGCATTGAGAGATCGAATTGAGGCGGAACGCGAATGAGCATGGATGGAAAAAAGCCATTAGGCGATAGCAGTGTTATTCAGAAGGGGCGCAAGGGTGCGATGCGTGTGATTTACGGACGAACGGCGATTATTGCGGTTTCGTTTCTGGCGCAGATTATTCTGATAGGCGGCGTAGTGAATTTCTTCCGTCCGTACATACCGATGTTTTTCGGCGGCTATATGGTGCTTGGACTAGGCATTGTGCTTTTGATTCTGAATAAAGAAACGATACCGGAAACAAAGCTGATGTGGACGGTCATCACGATGCTGCTGCCTCTGGTTGGCGCGGCGTTATATGTATATGTGGAAACGCAGCCGGGGTATCGGCTGTTGGCGAAACGTCTGAATGATATTTATAAGCAGACGGAAGCATTTGTGCAGCAGGATGAGGCGGTTCTGGATGCCTTGGAGCAGAAAGACATCGGGACGGCGCAGCTGGCGAGATATGTGCATAAAAACGGTAATTTTGCAACCTATCAGAATACAGAGGTGACATTTTTTCCGCTTGGTGAGGATAAATTTGCGGCAATGCTGACGGAGCTAGAGCGGGCGGAGCAGTTCATTTTTATGGAATATTTCATCCTGAAGGAAGGCTATATGTGGGAGAAAATTCTGGAGATTCTGGAACGGAAGGCGCAGGCAGGCGTTGAGGTACGGGTGATGTATGACGGAACCTGTGCGATGTTTGATTTGCCGTATCGGTATCCGGAGGAGCTTAAGGCGAAGGGCATGCAATGCAAGATGTTTGCGCCGATTCGCCCGATTCTTTCCACGCATTACAACAACCGCGACCACAGAAAGATTCTTGTGATTGACGGGAAGGTCGGCTTTACGGGCGGCGTGAATATCGGGGATGAATATATCAACCGTGTGGAGAAACACGGGCATTGGAAGGACACCGCGGTGATGCTCAAGGGCGATGCGGTGCAGGGGCTGACGATGATGTTTTTGCAGATGTGGAACGTAACGGAGAAGGAGCCGGAATACGGAAAATATTTGCAGAAGGCGGAGAAAGCCTCACAGGCAAAGGGCTTTGTATTGCCTTACGGGGACAGCCCGTTTGATGATGAACCGGTTGGCGAAACGGTTTATATGGATATTCTAAACCGTGCGAAAAAATATGTGCATATCATGACACCATATCTGATTATCGACCAGAGCATGATTACGGCACTGACCTTTGCGGCGAAGCGTGGCGTAGATGTGAAGCTGATTTTACCGCATATTCCGGATAAGAAATTTGTATTCGCATTGGCAAAGAGCCATTATAAGGAGCTGCTCAAGGCGGGGGTGCGGATTTATGAATATACACCCGGCTTTGTGCATGCAAAAATATTCACAAGCGATGATGAAAAGGCGGTTGTGGGAACAATCAATCTGGATTATCGCAGTCTGTATCTGCATTTTGAATGTGCGGCGTTTTTATATCAGGTGGAGGAAATCGCGGAGATTGAGAAGGATTTTCAAAGGACATTGGAAAAATGTCAGGAGGTTACTTTGGAAAACCGCAAAAAAGGCACTTTTTTCCTGCGGCTGGAGGGGTGGCTGCTGAAATGGCTGGCTCCGCTGATGTAAAAACGGGAAAAAGAAAAAGCAGATAGACCTTGCATTTTCTAAAAAAATGTGCTAAATTAAATACATTATTTTATGTACGAGGAAAAGTACATGGCGTACAGAAGATAACTATTTTACAAAAGAGGAAATTTTTATGAGAGCAAAATTCGTATCTGAAAATCTGAACGTCCTTCTTGGCGGCGTGCTGCTTCTGGTTTTGGCAGTGACAGCGGTCTTTTGAGTGATGCTCGGATTTCAGCGAATCGGCAGGAATGGCGATATTTGCTTTGACAGAAATTAGAACGACCCGGCAGCGCTCACTGTCGGGTCTTTTTATTTGAACAAAAGAGGAATACAGAAGAAGCACAAAGGAGAGATGGTTATGGAGATGACAGGCGCGCAGATATTGATGGAAACGCTGCTGGAGCAGGGCACAGATGTAATTTTTGGCTACCCCGGAGGGACGGTATTGGATTTGTATGAGCAGATTTACCGAAACGAGGGACGGATTCGTCATGTATTGCCTTCCCATGAGCAGGGGGGGATTCATGCGGCGGATGGATATGCCAGAGCAACAGGTAAAACGGGCGTGGTGCTGGCGACCTCCGGCCCGGGCGCAACGAACCTGGTAACAGGGATTGCGACAGCTTATCTGGATTCGATTCCGTTGGTTATCATTACGGGGAATGTGCCCACAACGCTGATTGGGCAGGATAATTTTCAGGAGGTGGATGTATTCAGCCTGACGTATGGGATTGTCAAGCACAGCTACCGTGTGGCGCGCGTGGAGGAGCTGGCGGAGGATATCCGAGAGGCGTATGCCATTGCGGCATCGGGCAGACCGGGGCCTGTGCTGATTGATATTCCGAAGGATGTCCAGCAGAAAAAGACAAGGTTTACGCCTAAGCCGCCTGTGGAAATTCCCCAAATTGCAGGGGAATATACCGAAAAGGAAATTGCGCAGGCGGTGAAGCTGATGGAAAAGGCAAAACGTCCCTGCATTTATTGCGGCGGCGGTGTGATTATGGCGGATGCAGGGGAAGAAATTATGGAGCTTTCCCGCAGACTGGATGCGCCGATTTGTCATAGCCTGATGGGCGTGGATGCGGTGCCGACCGACTTCCCTGCAAGCCTCGGAATGTCTGGGATGCACGGACAATATGCATCAACAAAGGCGATTGCCGAGGCGGATCTGCTGATAGCCGTTGGGGCGAGGTTCAGCGACCGCGCGGTTGGAGATAAGCAGAAATATGCGGCGAAAGCGAAAATCATTCATATTGAAATTGATCCGGCAGAGGTGGATAAAAGCATAACGGTTGACCTGCCCTTGATTGGGGACGCAAAGGAGATTCTGGGGAAAATTCTGGCTGCGGTGGAAGGCGGCAAAAAGGAAAAATGGCAGGCGGAAATTGCTGAAATGCGCGCCTTTGGGCGGATGCACGCAACCGACTACAGCGGGAAATTAACACCCGATGCGATTATTGATGCGGTCAGCAGAGTCATGCCGAAGGATACGCCGATTGTAACGGACGTAGGGCAGCACCAGATGTGGGTGGCGCAGAGATATCCCTTTGCACAGCCGCGCACCTTCCTGACCAGCGGCGGCCTTGGCACGATGGGCTTTGGTATGGGGGCGGCAAACGGTGCCTGCATCGGGACAGGAAGGAAAACCGTACTCTTTACGGGGGACGGCAGCTTTGCGATGAACTTTAATGAGCTGGGGACAGCGGTGACGGAAGGACTGCCTGTCATTGTGGTGCTGATGGATAACGGTGTACTGGGGATGGTACGGCAGCTGCAGAGGTTTTTCAGCAACGGGCATTATTCTCAGACGACAACAAACAGAAAAACGGACTTCGTTGCATTTGCAAGGGCAATGGGGGCAGAGGGATACCGTGCGACAACAACGGAAGAAATGGCGGATGCCATGCAGAAGGCGAAGGCGGCAGAAGGGCCTGTTGTGATTGCATGCGAGATTGACCGAGAGGATATGGTATACCCGATGGTGCCTTCAAACCAATCCATTGATGAAATGATTTTGCAGGGAGGTCGGTAAGTATGAAAAAATATATGATAGGGCTTTTGGTAACGAATAAATACGGCGTGCTGACAAGAATTGCATCGCTTTTTGCGCGCAGAGGATATAATATTGATACGCTGACGGTTGGGGAAACGGTGAATCCGCAGGTTTCTCGTATGACGATTATGATTACGGGGAATGACCATGACAGAGACCAGATGATCAAGCAGCTGAGAAAGCTGCACGATGTGCATTTTGTAAAGGAAATGGTGGCGGAAAAATCGGTTTGCAGAGAGCTGGTGCTGTTAAAGGTGGCAACAGACCGCAGTAACCGACAGGAAATCATTGATGCGGCGAATGTATTCCGCAATAAGATTATTGATTATTCCACCGATGCGATTACGATGGAGCTGACGGGGGAAACGAAAAAGCTGGATGCGTTTATCGAGTTAATGAAGGAATACGGGATTCTGGAGCTGGGGCGAACAGGCGTGGTTTCGCTGAAGCGAGGGGACGAATGTCTGGACGGAACAAACAGCAGGAGTCTGAAGAAGCCGAGAGTAAGAAAAAGAAAAACAGAAGAATAAGAGAAGGGCGGTCTGCAACAGACCGCTTTTTTGTGTGCGGAGGGCGAAAAAAGACGGATATTGCAGAGGAAAAAGGGGTATCACCGACAGCGTTTGACAGGATATGCAAAGAAGAAATGGTATCTTTGTAGACAGGAATGGAAAGATACGATTTTCAGTCTGGCAAAGAGAAAGTGCAAAGGAGGATGCAGGATGCAATATCAATTTGACGGTGAAAGGGAACGCAGGGCGGAATTTGCCATGCCGAAGCGGACGAAGCAGATGGGCGGCATTGAGCAGCGGCTCAGAATCTTTGTAGAGGATTATGTATATACATATCTTTATCAATATGGAAGAAGCGGCGGCGGAGCAGAAAAGCTGGCGGCTCTGGTCGGGAAATATTATGAGCTTGAGGGGCAGAGGGTGCTTTTGATTTCGGGCGCAATACAGGCGAAGGGAACGGTGCAGGAAGGCGGCACAGAGCGATTTGGCGACGAAACATGGGAATATATCGGCGGGCAGCTGCAGCAATACTTTAAGGGGATGACGGTGGTCGGGTGGGTGCATTGCCAACCGGGCTTCGGGGCATTTCTGACGGCGAAGGACGAGCAGTTCCATCGGGAATATTTCAAGGAGGACTGGCAGGTGCTTTTTGCGATGGACACAGTGGACAGGCTGGACAGCTTTTATCTCTATAATGAGGACGGGAGTGGACTGCGGCAGGCGAGAGGGTATTTTGTATACTATGACAGAAACCGGGAGATGCAGGAATATATGCTCGATAACAGCATGATTCGCCCAAGGGAGGAAGCGGCAGAAATTGAGACTGTGGCGGAGCAGCCGAAGGAGGGCGCAAGGCGGCGGAAGAAGCCCACGCAGGAGGAACGGATGGATGCGGCAAAGGAGATTCGCAGGGTGCTGCAAAAGCGCGAAACGGTGGTGAAGCAGGCAAAAAGGGAGCATGACCTGATGCTGTTGGCGGTGAGCGGCGTGCTTTGTGTGGTGTGCGTGTGCATGGGAATGGCAATGATGCAGAGCCTTGGCAGATTGCAGCTTGTGGAGAAGGAATTGATGGCAATGCAGACCTCCTATCAGACGTTGGCGGAAAATCTGGAGGATGCGAGGGTGCAGAGCGTTTTTGCGGTGCAGAAGCAGCCGCAGACCGCAGAGGAGCAGCCGGAACAAAAGCGAAGCTATACCGTGGAAAGCGGCGACAGCTTAGGATTTATCAGCAGGAAATTTTACGGAGACAGCAGCGGGATTCGGAAAATCATGGAGGCAAACGGATTGGCAAATGCAGATATGATTTTCGAGGGGCAGACACTGCTGATTCCGTAAGAGGAGCTGCTAAAATTGGAGAAAGCCTATGGTTTTGAGAGAAGCCATGGGCTTTTTTTATTTTGGGAAAAAAGGGGGGTTGACAGAAGGATAAGGAAAATGATACATATATGCAAGAACGAATGTTCTATACAGAAGGGAATGTAAGTTCTTATTACGGAGAGGGGGAGAAGGATATCTGGAAGGCGTATGTGAGAAGGGGAATGAACAGCGAGAAGGGGCAGATGAAGCTTCGGCTGCTGGATTGGGGTTGCACGGTGGAGCGATGCAGGCGATTGCAGGAGGAGCTGCGGCGGCTGGAGGAGCCGGAGGGGACAGAGAATGCTTTCTTGCAGGAGGAATTCAAAGCGGAGCGGGCGCGGCTGGAAGGAAGGCTTGCGGAAATCTGGAGAGAGAAAAAGCGGATGGATGCACTGCTTGCAGGCTTAGAGGAGAACGAGCAGGAATACATCCGACTGCGGTTTGAGAAGGGATACGGGATTGATTACATCGGCAGGAGGCTGTATATCAGCAGGGCAACGGTGTTTCGGATGCAGGACAGGATTCTGGAAAAGCTGCGGCAAGCGGAGATTGAGACTCTGTGAGACTAAGGGGAGGGTATATTGAAGGAGCAGCGGAGAAAGGAGGCGATGCAAATGTGGAAAAGAGACAGGGGTTAAGCGAAAAGCAGGAGGAATTTTGCAGACTGCTGGCAGAAGGCAAGACAACAGGCGAAGCAGAGCGGCTGATTGGGTTTTCCAAGGGATATGGCTGGAGGCTGATGCGGAAGGAGCATATCCGAAGGGCAATTAAGGTGAGAAAGAACCCAAGTGCGGCAGATGCGGAGGAAACGCAGAAGGGCGTACAGCAGACGGAACAGCCGAGAAAAAGAGAAACGGCGAAGAAGGCCGAGATTCTCAGCTTTCTGACGGAGGTGATGCGAGACGAGGAGGAGGCTGACCTCAAGACAAGGATGAAGGCGGCGGAGCTTCTGGGAAAGAGAGAAAGCCTTTTTGAGAAGAAAACGCCGACGGAAAAGGAAAGCCGCGTAATCATCGTGGATGACTTGCCATGAAGGAGATACGATTAAGCGAATGGATCGGGGAGGGGTTTTATGACATCCACAGAGACATTCGGGAGGGCAGGCACACGCATTACTGGCTGAAGGGCGGCAGAGGAAGCGGCAAATCCTCATTCCTTTCACTGGAAATTTTGCTGGGGCTGATTGCAGACAGGGACGCAAACGCAGTGGTGCTGCGAAAGGTAGCGGCGAATTTGCGGGACAGCGTATTCGAGCAGATGAACTGGGCCATTCATGCTTTGGGTGTGGAGGAGGAATGGGAGAAAAAAATCAGCCCGATGGAGCTGATCCGAAAGGGGACAGGGCAGAAAATCCTCTTTCGAGGGTGCGATGACCCGAAAAAGCTGAAATCCATCAAATTTCAGAGAGGGTACGCGAAATTCATCTGGTATGAAGAAGCGGACGAATTCGGCGGCATGGCGGAGCTGCGAAGCCTGAACCAGAGCCTGCTGCGCGGCGGTGAGAAGCTCTGTGTTTTTTACAGCTACAACCCACCGAAGCAGGGACGCAGCTGGATAAATCTTGAGACGGCAGAGGAACGGGCAGACAGGCTGATTCATCACAGCACATATTTACAGATGAAGGAGGAATGGCTCGGAAAGCAATTTCTGGCGGAGGCGGAATATATACGGAAGCGGCACCCCGAAATCTACCGACACGAATATTTAGGAGAGGTGACGGGGAGCGGCGGCGAGGTATTCCGTAACCTGATGCTCAGAGAGATTACGGATGCGGAGATTGCCGCGTTTGACCGCCTGCGGCGCGGACTGGACTGGGGGTACGCAGTAGACCCGCTGCACTACACGGTGAACCACTACGACAGGACGAGACGGCGGCTGTATATTTTCTACGAGCTGCGGGCGCAGGGGATGAGCAACCGCAGACTGGCAGAGGAAATCAACCGAGAGAACCCGAAGCATCGGGAGGTGATTTGCGACAGCGCGGAGCCGAAATCTATTGCGGAGATGCGCGAATACGGCGTGGCGGCGATTGGGGCAAGGAAGGGCCCCGATAGCGTTTATTACGGTATCAAGTGGATGCAGGACTTAGAGGAAATCATCATTGACCCGAAAAGATGCCCTGAGACGGCGAGAGAATTCAGCAGCTATGAATACGAAAGCGACGGGAGGGGCGGCTGGCGTGCGGCTTTTCCTGACAGGGACAACCATGCGATTGACGCGGTGCGCTACAGCAGAGAGGAGGACATGCGGCATATTCGTGTGCGATAAGAAAGGAGAAGGGAAGTTTGTTTATCACAGAGATGGAGCTGCTGCAGGCAAGACTGGCGGCAGGGAAAAGGTTGAATGACAGCCATATTCTGAAGGAGATTTTGCAGGAGGACAGAAGCAGCGAGAAGAAAAGGCGGATGGCAGAGGGGGAGCGGTATTACCGCGGCGAGCATGACAGCCTACAGAAGGACTTCCGCAGAAGCCCGATTTCCGAGACAAAGGAAAACGGGGAGGAGGAAATGCGGATGTTTTTTAACCCGAACAGAAGCAACCACCATTGCGTACACCCGTTTCATCACACACTGGTGGCGCAGAAAACGGCGTACCTCGTGGGGAGAGAGCCGACCATCAGCGTAAGAAACGGAGACAGGGCGTTTGAGGAAATGCTGACGGAGCTGGCAGATGAGCACTTTAACGGGGTGCTGCAAAGCTGGCTGACAGGGGCGGCGAACAAGGGGGTGGAATACCTGCACGTTTATTATGACGGAGAGGGGAATTTTCGCTACTGCATTGTACCGGCGGAGGAAATCATTGCAATTTACGATGAGGAATATCAGCAGGAGCTGCGCGAGGTGATTCGTTATTATGACATCAAGGTTCTGGACGAGGGCAGAGAGAAAACAAAGCGGCGCGTGGAATGGTGGACGGCGGAGGACGTGACCTATTTTACGGAGAACGGCGACGGAGAATTTTTGCAGGAGAAAAGCTGCGGACACTGGGCGGTGACGGCACTTCTGGACGGAGAGGAAACAGAAACAGAACAGCATGGCTGGGGGCGCGTGCCTTTTATTCCGCTTAGGAACAATGAGAAGGAGCTGACGGATTTGCAGCTGGTGAAGGGGCTGATTGATGCGTATGACCTTGTGAGCAGCGAGGGGACGAATAATCTGCTGGATCTGGTGGATCTGTACTGGGTGATTCAGGGCTACGGCGGCGAAACGGCAAGCGCGGTGGTGAAGAAGCTGCAAATCAACAAGGCGGTGCAGATCAGCGACAGCAGCGGCAACGTGGAGGCAAAGCAGGTGCAGCTGCCGGTAGAGGGCAGACTGGACTGGATGCAGATGCTCCGCAAGGATATTTTCCACTTCGGGATGGGGGTGGATACGGACAGCGACGATTGGGGCAAGGCGGCAAGCGGCGTTGCGCTGAAATTCCAATATGCGATGTTTTACCTGAAAATCAACGGGATTGTGCCGGAAATCAAGCGGGCGGTGAAGGAATTCTTCCGCTTTGCGACAGAGGATTGGAACAGGGAAAACGGGACGGATTGGGATTGGAGAAAAATTCAGATTACGCTGAACACCAACGGGATTACCGATGACATGGAGACGATGCAGATTATTGCGGCAAGCAAGGGGATGGTGAGCGAAAAGACGCTTCTGGGGAAGCATCCCTTTGTGGAGGACGTAAACAGCGAAATGGAGCAGCTGGAGAGAGAAAGAAAGGAGAAGGACAATGAAATTGACACAGATGATTGAGAAATTTGCCAAGCAGGGGATGCTGAACGGCGTGGCAAGGGCAGAGCTGCTGCAGGCGGCAGAGGAAACTGAGCAGGAAATGGCAGAATTGCAGGAGGCGCTGAGCGGCAAGGACGGCGAACTGGCGGAAAACAGAAAAACGGCGGCAGTAGAAAGAGCTATTCTGGAGGGCGGCGGCAAAAACGTGAAGGCGATTCTGGCACTGCTTGATATGGAGGAAATCAGCTATGACGCGAAGGAGGGGCTGAAAGGACTGGATTTGGAGGAAGTGAAGGCGGAAGCACCCTATTTGTTCTATGAAAAAACAGAGAAGAAAAAGGGGACAGGCGCGCCCATGACCAGACAGAAAAGGAAAGAGGACGAAATCAGAGCGGCATTCCGCAGAGGCTTAGGCAGATAAGGAGGAAAGGAATATGAGTTTTAACAGTTTTGAATATGCAACCGTTTTTATGGAGGAGCTGGACAGCCAGCTGCTGGATCAGTCTACCACAGGCTGGATGGAGGAAAACGCAGGACAGGTGCAGTACAACGGGGGTGCTGAGGTGAAAATTCCCAAGATGCAGATGAGCGGTCTGGGGAATTATGACAGGGACGGCGGCTTCGCGAAGGGGGCTGTGACCGTGACCTACGAAACAAGAAGGCTGACACAGGACAGAGGCAGAACCTTCCAGCTGGACGCGATGGACGTGGATGAAATGAACTTTGCGCCTACGGCAGGGGCAGTGATGCGCGAATTTCAGAATACAAAGGTGATTCCCGAAATTGATGCTTACCGCTACAGCAAAATTGCGGAGCTGGCGCAGGCGGCAGGCAAGGCGAGAGCATACACCGTGGAGGTGGAGACGATTTTTGAAAACCTGCTGCAGGACATGACTGCGGTGCGAGATACGGTCGGCGATGGGTGCGAAATGGTGATTGCGATGAGCGCGAAGGTGGCAGGCAAGCTGGATTTGGCGAAGGGCGGCAGCCATATTCTGGAAAGCGGCACATTCCAACAGGGGAGCGTGGAGCTGAAGGTAAAGGAACTGGACGGTTGTCCCATTATTCGCGTACCTTCTGCGAGATTCCAGACAAAATATACATTTCTGGATGGCGTGGAAAAGGCAGAGGGCGGCTTTGCGGCGGCAGCGGATGCGAAGGGCATTAACTGGATTATCATGGTGAAGCAGGCACCTGTGGCAATTTCCAAGACAGACGTGACCAGAATTTTTGACCCCATGACCAACCAGAACGCAAACGCATGGAAAATTGACTACAGAAAATACCACGATCTCTGGATTGCGGACAACAGCATGGACGGCGTTTTTGTGAACGTGAGCGCATAAGAAAGGATGTCGGACGGATGAAGGAGAGGATTCTGGAGGAGCTGCGGAGGCTGGGCAGAGAGGAGGAAGAAAATCTGTTTGCCTTTGCGGCGGAAAGAAGTGTTTCCATGATGCAGGCATATTGCAGCCGAGAGGATTTGCCGAAGGAGCTTTGGAGTGTTGGTGTGGCACTGGCACAGCAGCTTCTGGATGCGACAGATGTAAAGAGCATTCAGGAAGGGGACGTAAGCGTAGCCTTTGCGGAAGGAAGAAAGGAAACGGAGCTGCTGAATGGCTTTCGGACGGAGCTGGACAGATTTCGCAGAGCAGACTGGTAAGAAATGAGAAAAGGGGATGGTTCGCATGAAACGAAGCTTTGAGAAGGCGAAAAAGGCGGTGGAGCGGCTGTTTTGTGACACCTGCTGTGTGGAGACCTTTTCGGAGGAAACGGCGGCGTGGGGCGAAAGCCTGCACGAGAAGGGGGAGGGAGAGTCCTTCCCCTGCCGTCTGACGGAAAAGGCAGAGGCCTGCGGCACGGACGGGCTGCTGACACAGACAGAAAAGACGGTGATTCTGCTTTACCCTGCGGAGAAGGAGATTGCGGCAGGGAGTGCGGTGCGGATTCGGCAGGAAAACGGCGCGGAACGGCGCTACATTGCGGCAGGCGACAGCCGGATTTTTCTGACGCACAGGGCGGTTGGACTGAGAAGGGATGAAACGGTATGACGGAGGAAATCAGACGAGCGGTGATACAGGCGATTGCGGCGCGGTTTCAGTTGCCTGTATATGGGCAGAGGGTGCCGCAGGGGGCGAAAAAGCCCTGCTTTACGGTGGAATTGAAGGAAACGGAGCAGAAGCGTCTGCTTGGCAGGAGAGCGGCGAGAAAAGCAGTCTTCGAGGTGACGTATTACTGCGGTGAGGAAAAGGCTGCGGCGGCGGAGTGTGCGGAAGCTTTGGACGGACTGTATGAGGTGCTTTGCATCATCGGGAGAGAGGAACGCTTTGCGGCAAGCAGTATGCAGGAGAAAAGGACAGAGACGGGCATCCGATTTACGGCGGAATATGAATATCATGTAATGCTGAAGGAGGAGACAACGGAGAGGATGGAACGGCTGAAATATAACGGAAAGGAAGCGGTCGGTTATGAAGAAAAAGGCGACATTCAGCAGAGAGCAGCTGAGTAAAAGCAAGACCTTCGGCTATGGGAAGGATCTGGTGCTGGCGGTGCTGGAGGACAGGGACTATACGAAGGACGAGGCGGAGAAGGAGATACAGGCATATCTGACAGGAGAAAGAGAGGGGATTTGATATGGCATTAGGCGGCGGTACATTTATGACACAGAACAAGGTTCTGCCCGGGGCATACATCAATTTTGTTTCCAGACCAAGAGCCATGGGCAGTCTGGGCGAAAGAGGCGTGGTCTGCGTCGGGATGGAGCTGGACTGGGGCAGGGAAGGCATGACGGACATTGCAGCGGCAGAGTGCAGAACGAATTGCAGAGAGCTTTTCGGCTACACCTACCTGAGCGAGGAAATGAAGGATCTGCGCGAGCTGTTTGCGCATGCGAAGGAAGGGAAGCTTTACCGACTGAACGGCGGCGAGAAGGCGAGGATGACGCAGGACGGGCTGACAGTGACGGCGAAATATCCGGGAAAAAGAGGGAACGACATCTGCATCAAGATTGCGGAAAACGTGGACGAAAGCGACTGCTGGGATGTGGAAACGTATCTGGATGCGGAGGTAGTAGATGCACAGACGGTGACAAGGATTGAGGATTTGCAGGAAAATGCGTTTGTGGAATTCGGCGGCACAGGCGGGCTGACCGCGGCGGCAGGCGTTTACCTGACAGGCGGCACAACCGCGGCGGCAACGGGGAGCGCATATACGGCATTTCTGGAGGCGGCAGAGAAGGAGGATTTCAATGCACTGGCATACAACGGCGCGGACGAGAAAACAAAAAAGCTGTTTGTGAATTTTACGAAGCGGATGCGCGAGGAGGAAGGCGTAAAATTTGTGACGGTACTGCATGATTACCCTGCGGCAGACCACGAAGGCGTGATTTCCGTCGGGACGGCGGCAGAGTTGGTTTACTGGACGGCAGGGGCAAGCGCAGGCGCAGAGGTGAACGAAAGCCTGACGAACACAGCCTATGACGGAGAATACGAGGTGGACGCAAGGCTGAAAAAGAGCGACTACATCAAGGGCATCCGGAAGGGACAGCTCCTGTTTTATGAGGAGGACGGCACACTGCGCGTACTGCGCGACATCAACAGCTTTACCTCCTTTGCGGCGGCAAAGAACAGCGATTTTTCGAGCAATCGGGTGGTGCGCGTGCTGGACAGCATTGCAAATGATGTGGCGAATATTTTCAGCAGGTATTACCTTGGGAAGCAGAGCAACAACGCAAACGGCAGAAATCTGCTGAAGGCGGAAATTCTGGCGTACCATGAGGAGCTGATGAAGCTTGAGGCAATCGAAGGCTTTACGGCGGATGACATTACGGTGGAAAAGGGCACGGAGAAGCAGGATGTTGTGGTATATGAGGCAATTCAGCCTGTGGATGCGATGGAGAAGCTGTATATGAAGGTTGAGGTTGTATAAGGAGGTACGAGGATGGGCTACTTGAGAGCAAAGGACACAGTGAACGGTGCATTGGGAACCTGCTTTGCCATCATTGACGGCAAGCGGCATGAGCTGATGCAGGTGAAGAATATTCAGGCGAAGGTGAAGAAAACCAGAATGACGATTCCCATTCTGGGGATGACCGCAAAGCAGCAGAAAAGCGGCGGCTGGGAAGGCACAGGGACGATGACGGTATATTATGTGAGCAGTCTGTTTCGCAGGGTGATGGCGGATTATATGAAAAACGGCGTGGACACCTATTTTGAACTGCTGCTGACAAATGAGGACCCGACAGGGGATGCCGGCAGACAGACGGTGCTTCTGAAGGATGTGAATATTGAGGAAATGCTGATTGGCAAGATTGACGTGGAGGAAGCGGCAATGGAGGAGGAAATGAAGTTTACCTTTGGCGGCGTGGAGCTTCTGGACAAATTCAATCAGATGTAAGAAATTTTGAAGAATGGGAGGGGTTATTTTGGGACAGGAATGCTTTTACAGAGAGAACAGGCAGGACAGAGCGGAGGAGGAAATTCTTCTGACAGAGCGATTGGCTGAAGGCTGCGGTGAAACGCACTGGCGGATTCGCCCGATGACACAGAGGGAAAATGAGGAAATCTGGAAGCGGTGCGGCGAGGACGAAGGACGATATCAGGAAATGATTCTGGCGGAGAGCGTTGTGTTCCCTGATTTGAAGGATGCGGCACTGCAGAACAGCTACGGCGTGATTGGGGCGGAGCGGCTGTTGGCAAGACTGCTGCTGGCGGGGGAATATGACTGCCTGCGGCGAGAGGTGGAGCGTATCAACGGAGGGGAGGATGACGGATGTACCGATTATATTTAAAGCAGAACGGGGAGCAGCTTCTGCTGCCTGTGACACCTGCGGAGATTGAGACGAGGACGGGAAACCGGAATAAGACGGCGTATATTCTGGATTTCGGGGAGATGAATCTGGCGAAAAAGCCGGGACTTACGGAAATCCGCTTTACGGCACTGCTGCCGGGACGGGCATACAGCTTTGTGCAGACGGAGGGCGGCTTTCGGGAACCGGAATATTTTCTGAATCGTTTTAAGGAATACAAGGCTTCGGCAAAGCCTGTACAGATGATTTTATTTCGCAGGCTGGCAGATGGCAAGCAGAAATTCTGCGGCAATATGGAGGTGCTGCTGGAGGAATACACAGTGACGGAAAAGGGCGGCGAACAGGGGGACTTCTGGGTGGAATTTTTCTGGAAGGAATGGAGAGCGGCAAAAAGTATTCGTTACAGTATTCAGGGGAACAGCATGATGGCGCAGGGACAGGCAAGGCAGGCAAAGCAGCCTGCCGCCGGCTATACGGTGCAGAGGGGCGACAGCCTTTGGAGCATTGCGAAAAAGCAGCTTGGGGATGGGACGAAATATAAGGAGATTGCGCGGAAAAATGGGATTGCAAACCCGAATCGTATCTATCCGGGGCAGGTGCTCAAGCTGTAAAAAAGAAAGGGGAAAACGGGGATGAACATAAAACTATTATTGCAGCATGGGACGAGCATCTATGACGCGACACCGATTCTGGAAGGGTGCGTGGAATGGTTCGCAAGCGTGATGGGGAAGGCAGGACGGCTGAAATTTCGCGTGGTGCGCGACGGGATTGTGAATTTCGTGGAGGGAGACAGGGTTTCCTTTTATGTGGACAGCGTGCTGCGCTTCAGCGGATTTGTGATGACGAAGGAGAGAACCTCGGAGCAGATTATTTCGGTGACGGCGTATGACCAGATGTTTTATCTGGTGCGGAACAAGGGGACGTATGTATTTCTGAATAAGAGTGCGAAGGAAATTATACAGACCATCGGGGCGGATTACGGCTTGGAGATGGGCTATATCAATGGCGGCGGATGGAGGATTCCGCAGAGAATTGAGGAGGGGGAAACGCTGATGGATATGATTCTTTCTGCACTGGAACTCTGCGGACAGGCAACGGGGAAGGAATATTTTTTGTTCGACAGAGGCGGTCAGCTGATTGTGAAGGAGAAAAAGGAGATGGCAGTGGAGGCGGTGCTGCGGTGCGATGGGGGCATCAGCGAATACACCTATCGGACGGACATCAGCAAGGATACCTATAACGCGGTGCAGCTTTACCATGCAGGGCGGAAGGAAATCGAGCGAAAGGCATGGAAGGTGGAAAACGCAGAAAAGGTGAAGAAATGGGGCAGACTGCAGTATTACAAGCGCGTACCCTACACGATGAACAGCGCACAGCTGAAGGAGCAGGCAGAACGTATTTTGAAGGAAAAATGCAGAGTGGTGAAAAAGCTGACGGTGGAGAACATCAACGGGGATGTGATGCTTTTTGCAGGGAATACCATCTGGCTGGAGATTCCCGGACTGGCGGAAATCAGCCTGCAGGGGCAGGTTCTGATTGAGAGCTGCACACATATTTTTGAGGAAGGCGCGCATCGGATGCAGATGGACATTCGCATTGAGGAGGTTGGCTAATGGATTTGAAAGGCTTTTTGAAGGAAAACAACGGATTTCCCGAAAACAGAAGGGTGCATATTTCGCCCTGCTTTCGGGAGAACGGCGAGGAGGTGCTCTGGGAGCTGCGTGCGGTGAGCGAGGAAGAATACCGCAGGGCGGCAGAGGGCAAGCGAGATAAATGGGCGGTGCTTTGCATGCTTTCTGTAGTAGTGCCGGATTTGACGGACAGGGCACTCCGGGAAAGCTATGGCGCGGACAGCGGAGAAGCAGCATTGCAGGAGATGCTTTATCCGGGGGAGTATATGCGGTTATTGGAGGCGGTGAAGGATATCAATGGATTCCAAAGCCGCAGAAGGGTCTGGAAGGAACAGGCAAAAAAATGATTGCGGAGGGTGTAGATGAGGCGGATTATGCCTGCTATGCTCTCCGCAGATACGGCATACGCCCGAAGGACTGGGCGGAAATGACAACACCTGAGAGAATGTTTTGCTGTGCGGTGATTGAGATGGAGATTGCGGCAGAGGAAAAGAGGTGAAGGGATGCAGCAGGAGAAAAAGGGGCTGTTTGGGCGGCTGTTGGACTTTTGGAAGGAAAAGACGGAAGAAGCCGGCGGCGGCATCGGTTTTTGGAGCGGCGGAAAAACGGAAGGAAAAACAACGGCAGAAAACCGACAGGACGCACTGCCGCAGGAGAAGGCGGAAAAGAAGCCCTTCTTTTGGGAGGAAACAGTGCGGACAGCAAAGGAAAAGAAGGCAGAGGAAGCAGAGACTTTCGGGCAGGAACGGCGAAGGTCTTTTGCGGAGGAGAAAACGGAGGAAGCAAAGGGGCCTGCACTGCGGACGGCGGAGGAAAGTACGCAGGAGAGGAAAACGATTGTTCCGATTTTTACGGCAGAGATTTTTCGGGAGAAAACGGAGTGGCGCGAAGCGGAAGAAAGGCGGAAAATGATTTTTATGCAGGAAGCACCTTTTGCGGAGCAGGAGAAGCGGAAAACGATTCCGATTGTGGCAGAAACAGGGCTTGCCGAAAAAGCGGCGGCTGCCGAAGAAGCGGAAGAGCTGCCGCAGGAAGCACCGAAAAAGGAACGGGAGCAGGCGAAGGGTGCGGAGATTGACATAGAACGGCTGATGCGCGAGATGACGAAGCGGCTCTGGGAAGAAAGGGAAGCGAGCGGCAGGCGGCTGAGACGATGAGGAGGAGAAGGGATGCTTGAAATTATCAAACAACTGGCACTGGATGCGGCGGAGAAGGGCGCGGATTTCTGCGTAGGAACAGTGACAAAGGCGGCACCGCTGACAATTCGACTGGAGGAAGGACTGGAGCTGACAGAGGCGTTTTTGGTGCTGACGGAGGATGTTTTGCAGGCGGAGGAAACGGGCAGTATACAGATTGAGGGCGGCAGCTGGCGCGCATATCGACTGAAGCGAAGCAGAGCTTTGCGGGCAGGGGAGGCGGTGGCGCTGCTGCGGGCAGACGGCGGACAGCAATATTTGGTGCTTGGGAGAGTGCGAAAGGAAGGATAGGATGACACCGATACAGGAAACGGAAATTGATATGGAGAAGCTGGAAAAAAGGACGATGCCGAGCCTGACATGGAAAATCAACGAGGAGAAGGCAGAGGTGCGCGGCGAGATAGATGAGCTGGACGCGATGCGGCAGGCGGTTTCTAAAATTTTGCAGACGGAGCGGTATCGTTATGCGGTTTACGACTGGAATTACGGCGTGGAGCTGGAGGATTTATATGGGAAGAATGTATCGTATGTGATTCCGGAACTGAAAAGGCGGATTGAGGATGCCCTGCTTGCGGATGACAGGGTGACGGCGGTGACGGATTTTTCCTTTCGGGAGGAAAAGGGCAGCGTGACGGCGGCATTTACGGTATATACGATTTTCGGGGAAGTGACGGCAGAGAGGACGGTGGATATATGATGGCGGTAGGCTATGAGGAACTGATGGAGAAAAAGCTGGATAGGATTGATGACAGAAGGGACAAGCGGCAGGGCAGCCTGATTTATGACGCGTTGGCACCCAATGCGGCGGAAACGGCACAATTTTACGCAGATTTGGATTTGCTGGCGGACAGAACCTTCGCGGATACGGCTGTGGGCGAGGATTTGACCAGACGGGTGGCAGAGAGGGGAATGCTGCGAAAGGGCGCGGTGAAGGCAACCTTTTACGGGCGTTTTCTGGATGCGGACGGAGCAGTATATCCTGTGGAAAACGGGACAAGATTTGCCCTGGAGGAATATAAATATATCGTACTGGGGAGAGAGGCAGACGGAAGATATATTCTGGAATGTGAAACAGAGGGGGCGTGCGGCAATGTGTATCTGGGGGAGCTGCTGCCCCTGGAAACGATGCCTGATTTAGCAAAGGCAACACTGGAGGAGCTGCGGACGGACGGCGAGGATGCGGAAGGCGACGAGGAGCTGCGCAAACGCTTTTTTGCAAGCTTTGATGCGGATGCCTTCGGCGGAAACATTGCGGACTACAAGAGGAAGGTGAACGCGATGCAGAATGTGGGCGGACTGAAGGTTTATCCCGCGTGGAACGGGGGAGGCACGGTGAAGCTGGTGCTGATTGACCAGGGATGGCGCAGACCGACGGAAACAGAGCTGGCGGCATTGCAGAAGGAGATTGACCCCGATAGTAAGGGGGAGGGCTACGGAATTGCACCGATTGGGCATAAGGTAACGGTGGAAGGGGTGACAGAGGTGCGCTGCAATATTGCGCTGCAGCTTTCTGTGGCGGAGGATGTGACGAAGGGAACGGTTCTGACGAAGCTGACGGAGGGATTTTCGGCATATTTTGAGGAGCTGCGGAAGAACTGGGCGGACAGCGACTTTCTGACGGTACGCATCAGCCATTTGGAATCAAGGGCATTGGAGACAGATGGTGTGGTGGATGTTTTGGACTGCGGCATTAACGGCGGCAGCGGCAACCTGATTCTGGGAGCGAACGAGGTGCCTGTGCCGGGTGAAATTGAGGTGAAGCAATGACGGAGAACAGATATGAAAAGCACTGCCCGTGTACGGTGAGCGAATTGAGAGAGTTTCGGAAGCTGGGAGAAATCGAGGGAGCGATTCTGGAAGAAGTGGCGGCAGCAAAAGAGACACTGGAGCGAAACCAATGGATTTTGACGGCGGAAAAAAGCGGTCTTCTGCGACTGGCAGGGATGATGGGCTTTTTCGGGGCAGAGAGGATGGAAACAGAGGAACTGCGGGAGGAAATTCTTTCGCGCTGGTGCAGCCGCAGTCCATATACCTATTTTCATTTGCAGGACTGGCTGGACGGGTGTGTGGGTGCGGGAAATTATACCGGTACACTGGAAAGGGAAAGCTACAGACTGCGGTTGGTACTGGAATTATGCGTGAAGGAAAAACGGGAGTTTTTGCAGAAGCATCTGCGGAAAATTATTCCGGCAAATCTGGTTTTGCAGGTGAAGCTGAATGTGAATACGCATGGGAAGCTGCACAGAATGCGGCACGGCGAGATGAAGGGAAAAGGGCTGACCTACGGCGAGATTCCCTTTGAAATTTTGCCGGAGGAAGAAGGAAACAGTGCAGTTTCGGGCAAAAAACTGTTGCAGAGAATGAAAGGATGTGCTACAATACAAAAATAGTGGGGAGAAATGTCCCCAAGTGTGATGAGATTCCACTCGGAGGAGTGAAAATACAGGAGGTTTTGGCATGTCTACAATCGGTATGGTATTAACAGTTATTTTGATGATTCTGGCGGTGATTCTGGCGGCAATCATTCTGATGCAGTCTAAGCGTTCCGCAGGTCTGGGCGCAGTGAGCGGCAACAGCAGTGATACTTACTGGAGCAAGAACAAAGGGAACTCTGTAGAAGGCGCACTGGAAAAATATACAAAAATCGGCGGCGCACTGTTCATGATTCTTGCGTTCATCATTAACCTGGTTGGTTAACAAATGCAGAAGAAGATGCCTTTTCGGGGGCATCTTTTTTTATAGGTTTATGGGATTGATAGGACAGAGAGCTTTTGGGCAGAATAAGCACGAGAAAGTATAAGGAGAAGGACATGGACGAGACGGACATTTTAAAGGAAAGAAAAGAACGGATTCTGGCATATATGGAAAGCGAAGGATATGTTCCCATAAAGCGCAGAGATATGCGCGTGATGCTTTCGGTGCCGCAGGAGGACAGAGAAAAATTCGAGAACCTTATCAATGAGCTGATTGCGGAGGGACGTGTATTTGAAACAAAGAAGGGCAAGCTGGCTTCGCCGAAGGATTTGCAGATGGCAACGGGGACATTTATCGGACACGCCAGAGGGTTTGGATTTGTGACACCCGACGCAGGAGGCGAAGATATTTTTATTCCGGCGAGCGAAACGATGGGCGCGATGCAGAAGGACAGAGTGCTGTATAAGGTGCTGCATAAGGCGGAAAAGGGCAAAAAGGCAGATGGCGTAATTGTACGGATTCTGGAACGGGGACAGCAGCGGATTGTTGGCACATTTGAGGCAGGCAGTAAGGGCTATGGCTTTGTGGTGGCGGATGACAAGAAGATTGCGAAGGATATTTTTATTTCCAGAGAAAACACAAAGGGTGCCGTGACGGGGCATAAGGTTGTTGTGGAAATTACGGATTACGGCGAGGACAGACGCAATCCGGAGGGAAAGGTCATTGAAATTTTGGGGCATATCAATGACCCCGGAGTGGATATTCTTTCGGTGATTCGCAGATATGAACTGGCGGTGGAATTTCCGGAGGAGGTTTATGCGGAGATTGAGCACCTTGGGACAGAGGTTGCCGAGGCGGACAAAAAGGGCAGAGAGGATCTGCGCGACCTGTTGACGATTACGATTGACGGCGCGGATGCGAAGGATTTAGACGATGCGGTTTCTCTGAAAAGGCTGGGGAACGGTAATTTTGAACTGGGTGTGCATATTGCGGATGTTTCGCATTATGTGCGAGAGAATACGGCGCTGGATAAAGAGGCTTACGCCAGAGGAACAAGCGTTTATCTGGTGGACAGGGTGATTCCCATGCTGCCGCATAAGCTGAGTAACGGAATCTGTTCGCTGAATCCGCATGTGGATCGGCTTGCGTTAAGCTGTCTGATGGAAGTGAACGGCAGAGGCGAGGTGGTAAGCCACAGAATTCTGGAGAGCGTCATCAATTCGGATTACCGCATGACCTATACGGCGGTGCGTGAGATTCTGGAGGACGGAACACCTGCGTTATTGGAGCAGTATGCGGAAATTCTGCCCATGCTGGAGGATATGGAGGAGCTGCGGCAGATTCTGGGAGAAAAAAGAAGAAAACGCGGGTCTGTGAATTTTGATTTGCCCGAATCGAAAATCATTCTGGATGAAAACGGAAAGCCGATTGACATCAAGCCTTATGAAAAAAGCATTGCGACAAATATGATTGAGGAATTTATGCTGGTGTGCAACGAAACAATCGCGGAAAATTCCTTCTGGCAGGAAATGCCGTTCATGTATCGTAGCCATCAGGAGCCGGATGAGGATAAGCTGGAAAAAATGGAGCAGTTCCTGCGTGGCTTTGGCTATTATCTGCGGAAAAAGGACGGGGAGATTCACCCGAGAGAGCTGCAGAAGGTTTTGCAGAAGGCAGAGGAAACGGACGAGGAACGGATTATCACCAGAATGGTGCTGCGGAGCATGATGCAGGCAAGATATACGGCGGAAAATGGCGGACATTTTGGGTTGGCTGCAAAATATTATTGCCACTTTACCTCGCCCATCCGCAGATATCCCGATTTGGAAATTCACCGCATGATTAAAAAAATGCTTCATGGAGAGCTGGATGAAAAGGCATCTGTCTATTACCGCAGAAAAATGCCCGATTGGGCAAAGCATTGCTCCAAGCAGGAACGCGTTGCGGAGGACGCGGAACGGGATACGGATGCACTGAAAAAGGTGGAATTCATGGAGGATAAGGTTGGTCAGATTTATGAAGGCATCATTTCCGGTGTGACGAACTGGGGGATTTATGTGGAGCTGCCGAATACCATTGAGGGCATGGTGGCACTTTCCCAGATGGATGATGATTATTATGAATTTGACGAGAAGAAAATGCTTGTGTTCGGGAAACGGACGAAGAAAAGCTATCGTCTGGGGGATAAGGTCGTTGTTTCCGTGGCGAAGGTGGATCGTATGATGGGGACGATTGATTTTGCCTTTGCAGAGGAAAACGAGGATTTTCAGGAATAAAGAAAAAAGGAAGGTCAGACTGAGAGAAATCGGTCTGACCTTTTTCTGTAGGAAGTTAATGTTGTTCCAATGTGAAGGTAAGGGAATAGCAGGTTTTCTTTGCATCCTCATCCGGACCGATGGAATAACTATTGTGCTTATCCACATTGTAGCCAACCAGTGTAATTTCCTGTATGATGCGGAGGTTGCCTGTTTCGATGGTGTAGCTGCAATAGGGGTGTCTATCCATATAGTTGAGGACGGAGGAAATCCGCTGTGGCTCCTGTGTATCATCGGAGGAGAGAAGCTGACCGCTGATTCGTTCTAAATCCGGATGGAGAAAATCAATCTGCGTACGCAGGAGTGCCATGGCGAGCAGGGGATTTTGCTCCAAAGGGGAAAGGATATCTCCCTCGGTATCCGTGAGGGTATAGGAAAAGGAAGATAGTTTTCCGTTTTCCTCTTGAATGACAGGCTCAGAGCGGACAGCATTCGGAAGAAAAATCAGAAATGAGAGGTCATCTTCGCCTTCCTTCCATTTGCCGTCCTTCGTCAGCGAAGGAAGGGTATCCAGTTCAGCATATTCCAGAAGATGATTATAATTTTCTACGAATTCCGCAACGGTCAGAGTGTTGCCGTTGGGAACGATCGTCCATGTATGGATGAGAAATGTGAAAATGCTTGTAAACAGCACGATGGCAATATAGCCGAAGGCAGAACGCAGACGGAACGGTTTTACTTCATAGCAAAGGTCATTATCCCAAGGCAGAGTTCCTTCTTCGGTATAGATTTCGTAGCATTTATAATTGCGATACAGGCTGTAAAACGGGATGGCATAGCCTTCGCCCACATGGAAAATTTTGACAAGACGCTCGAATGCCTGTGAGCGTGTCAAAAGACTGCCATCCTTCTGATGAACGGAAAGCCCAAAGAGCCATTTGCCGGGAGTTTTGCCCCATTTGGAAAGAAACAGCGGCTCTAAAAGGAAGAGAAACAGCCAGCTGAGATAGGTTTCCAGAAGCGTCCATGCGAAAGAGGAATTGCTTGCCTTCATTGGAGAAAAAAAGGAAAGACAAAGGTTAAGAAGTGTGGCAAGCAGCCCAAGGTCAAGACTGCGTGCGAAAAATCTGCGCCAGGGTGCTTTCTGTGGTGTTTGTGTTTCGTTTGTTTCGGTGGTGAGAATTGCGTCTGTTGTCATAAAAAATCCCCCTTTTTCGTGGCAGAGATACAAGTGTCTATTATGACTCAGTGTAACAGAAAAAAGACGGGTTGTGTGAGAAATGGGAAGATTGTAAGAAAAGTGTAAGAAACAGGGGGGATATTCTAAAAGGAAGTTTTTTGTAAATAAAATGAAATATTTGTAACCGAAACGTCATTTGATTTTTTTGATAGAATATGATATAGTTATTTCTGCAATAGGAAGCTTGTCGGGGAGGTGATTCTGTATGGCAAAAGGAAAAGGAACAAAGCTGATTGCGCAAAACAAAAAAGCATATCACGATTATTTCATTGAAGAAACCATACAGGCAGGCATTTCTCTGGCAGGGACAGAGGTAAAAAGTCTGCGCATGGGGAAGTGCAGCCTGAAGGAAAGCTACATCCAGATTAAGGATGGAGAGGCTTTTATTTACAACATGCACATCAGCCCATACGAGCAGGGGAATATCTTTAATAAAGACCCGCTTCGCCCCAGAAGGCTTCTGCTGCATAAAGCACAGATTCGCAAGTGGGACCATGAGGTGCGTGCGGCAGGGTATACGGTTGTTCCCTTGAGGGTATACTTCGACCGCAGCTATGTGAAGGTGGACATTGCTCTGGCGAAGGGCAAAAAGCTCTATGACAAGAGAGACACCATTGCAAAGAATGATATGCGCCGTCAGGCGGAAAAGGATTTTAAAATCAGAAATCTTACTTTATAAGTTTGTCGTTTACAGCCATTTCACCGAAAAGGCGTGAAGTTTCACGATTTACGGGGATGCAATGGTTTCGACGGGAGTCTTGAAAGTAGGAATAGCCATCCGCGGACCAGTGAACCGCGTCATCAAGCTGGAACCTTTTTTAAAAAGAAACGACAAAAATAATTTTGCACTGGCTGCCTAATTAACGGCGCCTGTCGGCCTTCGGTTTCTCACCGCTGAAGAATCCGGCATCGACTTGGTGGGGCACTTTTCTGCCTAAGCTTTGCGGCAGGGAAAGATTCATGAAGCTACTGAGGGGTAAAGCCTGTCAATCGGCGTTGCAACGAGGGAATGGAAAAAGACTGACTGTGATGGGAGAAGTTCTTATGGATGGGTTTTCGGACAGGGGTTCAATTCCCCTCATCTCCATGCAGAAGCCTTGAAAACATTGGGTTTTCAAGGCTTCCATTTTTTGGAGTAATCAAAAAGGTAATCAGCGAGGGCTTAATTTGCCCGGAATTCCGGGATTTGGCTCAAAATATCTTGTTTTACTTCAATCGTTTTTCTGTTACGGTGGTAATGCGTTTCTGTACAGAGAATATCCGTATGCCCCATAACATCCTTGATTAACCTATGGTCTATGTTGTTATCCAGCAGAATAGAGCCATAGGTTTTTCTGATTTTATGGGGAGATTTCGGATAAATCTCCAGTTTTTGGCAAATGGTGCGAAGTCTGGAACGGACGCTGTTTGTTGTCAGCCGTCCGTTTCGTCCCATGAATACGTATTCGCCAAAAGGATTCAGCAGGCGGATTCTTTTCAGGAGCCAGGCATAATCAGCAGGAACCGGAATGGTTCTGACACCTGCTGCGGATTTTGGAAAATCCTTTACTTCATAAACGGTTTTTCCGGCTTCGTTTTTGTATCTGGTTTCCGTTCTTCTGACCTTTACAGAGAGTTCATCAAAATCTTCATGTTTCAGGGCAACCAGTTCGCCAACTCTGAGACCTGTTACGAATATCAGACAGATAGCCAGGTTTGTAGAATCAGGATTCTTCATCAGATAATCCAGAATCAACTGCATTTCCTGATCATTGTATACCTCCTGGTAATCCTCTTTGATCGTCTTTTTGAATGTAGTGTCGGTCAGATCCAGACGTTGAAATACATCCTCTGCGGTAAAGCTGATGAGATCCGTTGCACTTGCCCGCTTCAGAAAACCTCTGGTGAGAGATTTCAGATTGGAAAAGCTCTTAGCGGTCAGATGATAGATAGATATCTGTTCTTCCAGAAAGTCGATAAGGTCACGCTTGTCCAGGTGTTTTAGCTTCTCTTTGCCAAAGACGCTGTAATGCCGCTGGAAAATTCTGAGATTACGCTCATAGGTTGATTTTTTTATTTTTCCCAGAGATAATCGTCGGTCATTCCATTCAGAGAAGACATCCTCAATCGTGGGATTTTCTTCTAAATTTCTGTAGAAGGAAATGATCTCATTATGAAGGGAGTTTTCACTTTTCCGTTTGATTAAGGTTCGACCGTTTTTGCCATAGGGAAGATAAGTACGCCAGAAGGCATCTTTCCCTTGCCAGATTTTTTGTGTATGCTTACTTAAATACTCTTTGTTTTTTTGCATATCAATCGCGCGTTCCACATTTCCTATATCAAGCATACCACTGGATGCGATATACTGCAAGATTTCGTCAGAATTTCGATTTTTCATGATTATAACAAGGAGCCTGAGATTTTTCTGTGTGCAAATGCTCCTATCCTTTCTTCAAGCTGAGAACCGATTCTGCATATGGTTCTGAATTGATGTCAGGAAGGGCGTAGGAAACCGGCTTCTGTGCCAATGTTCCGATGTGATTTAGATATAGATGATTTTATAATAAAATTCCTGCCATCTCACTTTGCTAAGGGCTCGTATTTTTGCAGATCAGAAGCCTTTAGCAATACGACTTGAAATCTCATGATATATGCACAAAAAATTTATATTTTATTGATAAAAACACAAAAGCACATTGGGATGATTACAGCAGGTTTGTGCTGAATTTCCACGTTTTGCTTTTATGTGCTCTATAGTTATGAAATTAGTTTTATACATAGACCTGCATACAATGGTGCCCGATTGGTGCCCAGCCTGTTTTTCGGAGGACATTGCTTGGGTCTATGCCAGGAGGATTGAGCCACGGGTATTCAAATACAGCATTTGAATACCCGTGGAAATTTTGATTGCCTTAAGAAAGAGTGCATGTTTTTGGTTAAACCATCAGTCTGTCAGCCGAATTCCTCTGTATCCTCGAGAATCCTGCCCGTTCGTACGCTTGATCGGCGAGACAGAGGGCATGCTCCTTATGATTCCGGAAAAAGTACGGCTAAACTCTGTTTGATTCAGAATTTCCTGCCCTTCTGCAATGCAATTTTCCTGATATGCCAGAAAGAGCTCGTTTGTAGCTGTTTCTGCATCATCATCCAGAATACAGCAGTTCCGGATAAAATCAGTTATAAAGACAACAGATTTCCTGGAGTCTGCTGTCTGATATTCGGGTGGAATCTGTGTCCGTGTTACAGAAAAATTGTTTTCCATTAGGTCTCTGTAAGCATCGATTGCCTGTGAAACAATATACGGCGCTTCAAGCAACAGCTGCTGATAGAGTTGTTCCTTTCTTCTTTCCTCCGGAACTGCCGCTGCAAAGGGGATGATAACCATGCGGTTGAGCAGAGCCTCCTCGTTGGACATGTTGGGAATGCGGATAGGGTGATTTCCAACGAAAATATACAGAGGCTTTTTATAAATCGTTTTCGGATTTTTGTATTTCGCCTCTATTTTTATGGAGTCGTTCCCGACCGCCTGCTTGATTGTGCCGATAGCGGCAGCGGGCAGGGGAGCATCTGGCAAATCCGGACATAAGCAAATACGCTTATCTTCGATATTTGCCATTGCAAACTTGCTCCCTAATTCCTGAATACCGGAAATATTGACGACCTGATCATGCCCCAGAAGTTCAACCAGAAATCTCGAGAACTGCGTTTTTCCGCTGTTGGAAGGTCCGAGTAATGCATAGAATACCTTCGCTTCGTATCCGGTGATTGCCAGACCGATGAGCTCTAACAGCTGGCGGCGAATATCAGGATTTCCGGCACTGATATCCTCCACAAACTGCTCAAAGACAGGTCCATCGGTCGCATGGATCAATTCATCATAGAAAATATCCAGATAATGAAAGAATCCATCTTCCGGACAATGTGGGTAAAACTCCATGGTTTCGAGATCCAGCGTTCCGTCATTGAGGTTTAGCTTATGTAACGTGGGCGGAAATTCCTCTTGCTGTTGAATGGTAGAATCAATGAGCAACAGCTCGTAGATTTCCTGATATTCATGCCGGGTCATGCAGAAATCTAAATGATTTTCCGAGAATAATCTGTGTAAGATTACACGACTTTCCTGGGCGTTCAGACGATTCCAGCAAGGGGATGAAAATTCACAGAGGTCTCCCTGATATACCATCAGAGTTAACTTCTCTTTTGCAAAGTCTTTCAGGGAAACTAGATTCAGATTGTCCTGTTTTTTCGCCAAACCCTGTGATAAATCCGGGATACCCAGAGGAAGCTTTTTGGGCTTTTGCAGAATAGCACCAAATTCCGAATATACCCTTCTTATTACTCGAAGTCCTCTGTAAATCTCATCTTCGTTTTTCTTATAGTGGAAAAGAGAAAGGGGATAAGGCATATTTTCTGTAGAGAGACCAGTAAAAGGTTCATTTTTCGGTGCTGATGGAGAGAAAGGGGGGAGCAATTTTGATTGCTCCCGATCTTTTTCACTCATTCGATTTCACCTCCCATCAGGTAAGAAATCATATTGGAAGATTCATCAGAGCCTTCCTCATTATTGGTTTCCTTTTTGAAATCTACACAATCAATATGCTGAGATGAAATCTGAAATCTGGCGTGCATTGCTTTTGCTTCAGAGATAAAAAGCTTATTAATTTCCATTTCCTGAGCAAGAATAACAGATTTACATTCTGCATCAAATTTTGCATAAAGCATGAGAGGAATCTCTACATAGTCTGGCTTATTGATTTTTTCAAGATTTTTGGGAGGAGTGATCATTGCAATACACTGCAATGTGTTATCACCTTCCTCGGAGTTGCTGAGTTCACCCCAATTTTCTGTAGATAAAACAAACCAGGATTGACGGGATTTATGTTGTTTTCGCATAATGAGTTGAAAAGGGAAGGAATTTTTATCCATATAGGAATCGTTTATTCTTACCCATAGATGTGAAACTTCCAGCGGTTTTCCGTAGCCATAAAACAATAAATTGCCTTCCCCATTCTTGATAAGCCCAAATACGCCGGGTTTTCCTTTGTACAGGGTATCTAGTGCAGATGTAGTTGATAATCTTGTTTTTACGTTCATAATTAATTCTCCTCTCATATAGAAAAAGTGTTTTTAGTTTTTCTGAACGGCCATTCATTGAGCATAGTATAAACCAAAATTTGTCTTCTATTGAGTGTAAAAAAATGACGCAAAAAAAGTTAAAATTTACTCTTTTTAAATATTAAATAATATGATAAAATAAAAATTTATTTAAATTTAAAAATCCGCTGATATTTATCAGCGGATTTTTATAACTATTTTACTTTTATTACATAGTGGTTAGACAGTAAGATTTAAAATGGATTCAAGTTATCCTTTTTCAACTGTGCGGAGATTTTATTATAAAGTTCTTCACTACTTAGTCTTTTTGAAAAGTTTCCAATTTCTTCTAATGAAGTAAGGTAGGGTTCAATTTCAGGCGCAATCGCTATCATTTCAATAATTGCTTTTATCATTGAATTGTTTCTTGTAGTTAAGCGATAACTGAGTTTTTCTACAGGAAGATCATCTATACTTAAAATGCTTCTTTGTATTAGCATATTTATAGTCTCCTCTCCTTCTGGGGGCAACGTTTTTTTAAATTCTTCTTGCTCTAAGTCCCGTAGTTTTTTAAATTCAGAAAGGTAATGAAACCATTTTTTAATTGCTTCCTCCTGCGCTGTACGAAAGTCAGAATATATTTTTACAAATTCTTCGTCCATAAGCGTATCTATAAAAATAATATCATCTGGCTGGGCGTGGGCAATTTTTTCAGAGGCTTGTTCGAATAAATCATAATTTCTTTGGTAGCGGATAGATTTTAACAAATGCATGACACCCGGTAACTTAAAGACATCTTCTACTAAAGGCTGAGCAGTACGGCAGTGTTCTCGAAAGGTACAGTAGACCTCTTCCGGATTGGGGTATTCCTCTGGAAATTCACTGGTATCTATATTGTATTGCAGATTTGAGCAGATGCGCTCAATAATCCAATTATATTTTTCTTCGCACTCTGCATGTGTTATTTTTTTACGCAGATCTCGATAGACAGTGCTGCTGTTTTCTGGAGAGTACTTATAAGATCTGAAATTACAAAAATCGAGGAACAGTTCTTTTCCATTTTCATTAAAACACCATTCATTAGAGTCATTTTTAAAACAATCAACAGGGACGGATATTCGAAGAAGGAAATCTTCAAATTTTTTGCGATATTGATCACGCTCGCTTTTGTAACTGGAATCACGAGAAATGTGCAATTCTTCGCAGACATCCTTTAATGAATAACATTCTTTTATATTTTCCAAAGTATTTCACCTCCAAATAATGACTGCTTTCATTATATAATATCTTCACAAAAAGAAAAGCTTTTCTTGTAAGGATAGTAGGACAGATGGGCGGATGGGCAGGTATAAATTAGGATTTACAGGGTTTTTAACAGGATATATCCCTATAAAATAGTTTTGATTTGCCCATCCGCCCATCCGCCCACTACATATTTCTGTGTATAAATGTCTGTAGTCCAGACTTTGGAACTCTCCAGAGCTTTCCGATTCGAAAAGCCGGCAGTTCTCCGGAGTTTACCAGTTTATAAAAGGTCGATTTTCCAATGAACAGGTAATTCATACATTCTTTCGGACTGAGACAGTCATTCTCGATTTCCATTTCATCCAGGTCAAAAAGACCATAGTTGTTCTTGCTATTCATAAAAATTCCTCCTTTAGATGTTATCTGCTCTGAGGTTATTGTTTTGTATTTTATAGGACTGTTTTGTGTTATCTAGTGTTATTTTGCACTTTTACAATCATGTATTTTTTATAGGATAAAGCTGATTCCCCGTAATTACCGGCAATGACGAAAATAAAAAATTTTCTGTTTTCTGCGGAAAAACCGATAGGACTAATCCGCAAAACAGAAAAACGGTACGATTTGATAAAAAATGAAAGGAGCGAACATCCATGCTGAAACTGATTTTAACTGTCCTGCGCGACATCCTCTGGGAAATCGCAATGGGATTGATTCAGACCAGAGTAACCGCCTGACACCAGATACCAGAAAGAGAGGAGTGACTTGCCAATGAAAAACTGACACCCACTTCCAAAGAAATTTGGAGTATATTGATTGCCGGCGTTGCGGCAGCTTTATGTGCAGCAGTCGATATTATTTTAAAGGATGATGAAAATGAAAATTTTAAAACTGGAACCAAATGAAGCACCCGTTGAGGTAGAGATTGAAGGCAGTCTAGCATCCATGCAGTCCGTTGTGGGCGGCAGGATACAGGCTGTTTTTCCTTTTCCGGAGGAAGTGGTACTCATCTGCAATGAGGAAGGAAAGCTGATGGGACTGCCCTATAACCGCGCTTTGCGTCACGAAGAAACCGATGAAGCGTATGACATCATCTGCGGCACCTGTTTTCTTTGCGGTGCACCTGCGGATTGTGACAACTTTACAGACCTGACACCAGAGCAGATGCAGAAGTACATGGAATATTACAGACAACCTGAGCGATTTCTGAAAATCGGCAGCCATATCATTGTGATAAAAGAGGAGAGATAAGGAGGATACCTATGGAAACAACATTCAACTGTGATCTTTGTGGTACGCAGCACCCGATTACGGAAGAGAACGAAATGGACGGATTATTGATCTGCACAGACTGTATGATGGAGGAAACAGAGGTCTGCCAGCACTGCGGTACGCGCATCTGGCGAGGAGATAACGCCGGTGATGCGGTTACACCCCTGTGCCAGTCCTGCTATGATATGTACTACACCAGATGTAGTGACTGCAACGAAATTCTCTACGAAAGCGATGTCTACTACATGGATGATGATGAGGATACGCCTTATTGCTATCACTGTGCGGAAAACTATCGGCGATGTAGCGGCATCCACGCATATTCCTACAAGCCAAAACCTATCTTCCGCGGAGAAGGCATGCGCTTCTTTGGTGTGGAACTGGAGATTGACGAGGGCGGTGAGCTGGAAGCCAATGCAAAGGAGCTGCTGAAATTAGCGAACAGCGAAGCGGATGAGTTCATCTACTGCAAGAGCGACGGCTCTCTTTCTGAAGGCTTTGAAATCGTATCGCATCCATTTACGCTGGATTATCACATCAACGAATTCCCCTGGGATGAAATCCTGCATCGTGCGGTAGAGTTAGGCTATTTATCTCACAGCACAGATACCGCAGGGCTGCATATCCATGTCAATCGTACTGCCTTTGGTGCTACGGAAGAGGTGCAGGACAGAAGTATCGCAAGAATTCTGTATTTCATGGAAGCAAACTGGAATGAATTGCTACGTTTTTCTCGTCGCACGCAGTATCAGATGAACCGCTGGGCAGCAAGGTACGGCTACAAGGAGCATCCAGCTGACATTCTGGACCATGCTAAGAAGGGCTATGGTGGCGGACGATATTCCTGCGTAAATCTCCAGAACTACAATACCATTGAGTTCCGCATTTTCCGTGGCACTCTGAAATATAACACCTTTATCGCCACATTGCAGATGGTCAATCATATCTGTGATGTGGCACTTGTCTTTTCTGACGAGGAAATCAGAAACCTATCGTGGAGCAGTTTCGTGGCGGATATCCCGAAGGAAACCTACCCCGAACTGATCCGCTATTTAAAGGAAAGAAGATTATATATCAATGAACCCATGGAAACGGAGGAGGAAATCTGATGTGTTGTCTTTATGGAATGATGGACTATAAGAAGAAATTAACAAGCTGTCAGAAAACGCATATCATTTCTGTATTGTCGGCTTTTTGTGAAGCAAGAGGAACGGATGCAACCGGTATTGCTTACCAGACCTGTGGCAGATTACATATCTATAAACGCCCTGTTGCGGCGCATCGGATGCGGTTTCGTATCCCTGAAAGAGCAAGCCTGATTATGGGGCATACACGCATGACAACGCAGGGCAGTGCCAAGCGAAACTACAATAATCATCCGTTTCGTGGACGCATCCGAAACAATGATTTTGCCCTCGCGCATAACGGTGTTTTGCAGAACGATGTATCTCTGCGGAAGAAAAAGCATCTGCCCAAATCGAAAATCCAGACAGACAGCTATGTAGCGGTGCAGCTGCTGGAGCAGAACAGAGCCCTTGACCTGAACAGCCTGAAAGAAATGGCAGAACAGGTCGAGGGCTCCTTTGCGTTTACGGTGATGGATACGCAGAATAACCTTTATTTCGTCAAGGGTGATAATCCGCTCTGCATTTATCATTATCCCAAAACAGGGATGTATCTCTATGCTTCTACAGAGGAGATTCTGCAAAAGGCTCTCGATGCCCTGCATCTGCCGTTGGAGAATCCAGAGAAAATCAATGTGTCCTGCGGCGAGATTCTCAAGATTGACAGCAACGGCAATATCACCAGAGACTCCTTCTGTGACGATCATCTGAAAGCTTCCTATTATAATTCTTATGCCGCTCATCCTTGGGGCTGGCGGTGCGGTTATGATATGGCGTACATCAAGGATTATTATGGGGCGGATTATATCGAAGAGCTGAAATCTGTAGCAGGGGCGTTCGGCTATTGCGCGGATGATGTGGAACATCTGTTGGAGGAAGGCTTTACACCGGAAGAACTGGAGGATTATTTCTATGGATGTGAATGTTAAAAGTGTTTCGTTAGGGTTCTCTTGTTAAACGGAACGTTCCAAAATAGGAAAACTGATGTAAATGGGACACATTTTTGCGGTTTCAATCAGGTATACCCTAATGGGACAAAAAGATGGAGGAAGGCTGCCCCTTCCTTTATTTTTTGCAATGGAAGGAGAAATGCTTATGAAAATCGGATATATCAGAGTAAGCACAGTAGAACAGAATACCATTCGGCAGGAGACGCTGATGGAAGCCTTGGGTGTGGATGAAATTTATATGGATAAGGTCAGCGGTAAGAATACCAACCGCCCGGAGCTGCAGAAAATGCTGCACTATGTGCGGAAAGGGGATACCGTTATTGTGGAATCGATTAGCCGCTTCGCAAGAAATACGAAAGACCTTCTGGAGTTGGTCGAACAGCTGACTGCAAAAGAGGTTGAATTTATTTCACAGAAGGAATCTATTGATACATCTACCCCTGCCGGAAAATTTATGCTGACAATTTTTGCCGCGGTTGCCGAACTGGAGCGAGAATATATTCTCCAGCGTCAGAGGGAAGGCATTGCAGAAGCAAAGAAGCAGGGAAAGTATCATGGCAGAAAAGCGAAAATCCATTCCGATGCAGAAAAGGTCATGAAAAGATGGCGAGAAAAAGAAATCACCGCCACTGCGGCAATGCAGCTGCTGGGGGTGAGTAAAACAACATTTTATCGGATGGTGAGAAAATTTCCTTAAAGGAAGTTTACTTGTATCTTCGTTCCTTCCTTGTTATACTGAAAGCAGCAGGGGGGTGTACGAGATGGAACGAGTGGATACATTCAAAGAGGGCAAGGTTTATCTTGTCTATGATGCAGAGCATCACCGTATGGCGGTGGAAAAGCGTTTGCAGGGAAATTTTCGGATTTATGAGCAGCTTCAGGCGTTGTCACATTCGTATCTGCCACAGCTATATGCGGTTTCCTATACGGAGGACGAAACGATCGTATGGGAGGAATATATCACAGGAAAATCGTTGGAGCAGATTCCGGCAACGGAAAAGCAGGTGACGAAATGGCTGTTTGAGCTTTGCGATGTGCTGCGGTTTCTGCATCAGCATCATATCCTGCATCGGGATATCAAGCCTTCCAATCTTCTGCTTGGCAGTGACGGTCATATTCGCCTGATTGATTTTGATGCGGCGCGAGAGGAAAAGGAACAGGCGGAAATGGATACGCGCCTGCTTGGCACACGCGGCTATGCACCACCCGAGCAATATGGCTTTGCGCAGACGGATGAACGGGCGGATATCTATGCCCTTGGCGTTACGGCACGGGAACTGCTTGGCAAAGCGGCAAAAAAGCGGCGTTGGAAGCATATTCTGAAAAAATGTACGGCATTGGAGCCGAAGAAACGGTATCACCATATCTGGCAGATTACATGGGCGATTCGCTTCGGGCAGATTCGCCGCAGGCTGTTGTATCCTTTGGTGCTTGCGTGGCTTGCGCTTGTGACGGGCTTTGCAGTCTGGGGTTATGCAACGGATGCGGATTTTCGGTTGGCAATAAATTTCGTTCTTTTCACTCCCGACCGGGATTTTATTTTTAGGACGGTGGATATCAAGAAGTTGGAGCAGTCGGATGTGGAGCTGTATCCGTTTTCGGGGAATACGGAGGAAATATATAACCGATTAACGGACAAGTACAGAGGGTATTTTATTTCTACAGGCTATTGCACAGAGGATGGGGAGCTGCTGTTTGGGATGTTTGCCAAAACGACTATGATTGAAACGGGAGAGGATTTTTATAGTGAGTTTCAAGGGCTTTGCTATTTGCCGGCGCATGGAGATATGGTTGAGATTCCGCCGGAGGAGTGCGAACCGTATGCCCCTGCGGTGTTAAAGCTGTATCATCTGAAGGTTTTTGATGACCGGATTTTTTAAATTCTTATTTTCACAGAAAAAGGGTACCGACTCAGTCATGGTCGGTACCCTTTGTTATTCCAATACTTCAATTTCATGATCATACAGCACTTCGTTTACATCAATGATGTTCATTTTCTGATTGATGGCGAAAAGCAGAAGCGCATCCCTTCTGTCGCGAGGATATAATTCCCGATAGCCTGCCTGCTTCAGAAGCTTCTGTGTTTCATCTGCGTTTAATTCCAAGCCAAACGCCAGCGCGATGACCTTGTCCCGAGAGGGAAATTTCTTTCCGCGAAAAATCTGATACACATAGGATTTATTCAGATTTGATTTTTTTACAACATCCGAAACCTGACAGCCCTTTTTCGGAAGCCACTCATTGAGACATTCCGCAAGGGTGTTCAGATGCATTTCCCCCTGATTGCGTTCCATATAATCCAGAATATTTTTTGCACTTTTGATTTCGTTCATCAATTCAGCTGTATCTTTCATTGCTCTCACCTCTGCCACCAGTATAGCATACCTGCGGCGGAAAAGAGTGTACTGCAAGTGTACTTTTTCGGAAGAAAAATTATTTATAATAGCGGAAAAGGTGTCAGCGTTCCTTCATTAGAAATAGCTTCAGGACTTCTTCCGCCAGAGAAAGCTCTCTCGGCGTGCAGCGGTTTAGTAAATCAATGACGGCGGAAGGGTCGCCTGCTTCTGCTTCGTCCCCGAAGATGATGTATTCCATCGGAAGGTGCATGGAGCGGGAAAGCTTGATGAGCGTATCAATGGACATTTGTGAGGTGCCGACCTCAAGCTGCCCGTAATAGCCGGAGCCGATGTCTGCTAATTCGGACATTTTGTCTCGGGTCAAGCCAAGCTCCTGTCTGCGCTTGCGTAAACGATGCCCGATTTCGATTAACTGCTGTTTTTCCATGACGCTTCACCACCTGTTTTTGTTTGGTATTCCTATTGTAAAATATGTGGAATCACGATAAAATATGCTATAAGATAATGAAATATGATATCTATTATGTTTATGAAAAAGAAAGGAGAAAAAATTATGTTTATTATTTCATTACCATGGAACCGTGAAAAGTTAGAGTATCTTCTGGAGACAAATGATTTATTTGATTTAATTATGAAAAACAGCACACAACAGTATTATCTCATTATTCAAGATAATACTGTAACTTGGATTGGTCAGGGAACCATGGGTTTTGCTTATCATATTAAATGCAGAACATCTACAATGAATGGTAGTTCGAGTATACCAAAGGATCTCGGCATTGTTGGCTTTTTAGGAAGCTATTCGGGGATAGAAGACGCAATTCATAAGCTATTTCCTAAAAGCGGTTATTGTGCGTCTAACATGAAGTTTGCTGATTATAATGGACAGAGATTAAAAGGTAAAAAAGATCATTATAGCGTAATACAACCTATTTTATGCTTGTTGGGGGAGCAGCCGGATAAGGATCTCCAGCATTTTTTTGAAGTTTTAGGTTGGGGAAACAGAATACCTTTTACATGTTCCGGAAATTGGAAATATAATATGAAATTATTTATAGGAGACAAACAGGTGGAAAGCTTGGAGGTTTGGTTTACATACTTTTGTTCTATTGCGTTAGCATAGTCGGGAAACAAGAAAATTTTTCTTTTGAATCGATAGATACTTAAAAAGTGAAGGGGGTAAATTATGTCATCAGAAAACGGTACATCGAGTAATTCCGGATGCGGAGGTTGCCTAAGTGCAATTTTTATGCTTTTTATAATCTGTTTTGTTATCTCAAAGATTTCTTCCTGCGGAAAAGATGATAACTCACAGAATAATATCCAACAAACGGCTGTTGAGGAGACGGTTGTGGATACAGATACGGATGCTTCGGATGAGGAGATTGACTCAGATGAAGCGGAAAAGCGTTCTCCGGAAGCATTGACGATAGAAAATTTATTATTTCATCGTTTATATACAGACTTAGGAACGGTAGAAATCCATAATTTCAAACAACGAGGAGAGGCGTTAGAATGGTTAGTTACAAATTGTACAGATAAAGACTTATTTTCAAAGGGGTATCCTGTAAAGCTTGCGAAACCATTTTTACGAAAAAGTTACTATTATTGTACATCTGGAGAAACAGATCTTTACTATATTGGAGACGTAAAAGATAATCGTCCGGATGGATTTGGTGCTGTCCTGGGTGTTTCAACAGGTTCTGGGACATATGATCTGAAAGGAGGAGGACTTTTTTACTATTTAGGAAACTTTAAAGAAGGTATGATGGACGGATACGGGATTCAATTTGCGGCCGATGAGGCAGACATAAGTCTAGCTGTTTTAGATGCCGTACAGATTATGCAAGATCAGGGAAAGGAGTTTTCAGAAGATACTTTAGAGAAGTTGTCGCACTATCTTTTTGATTATGTTTCTTATGAAGGATATTTGAAAGAAAATAAGAAACATGGGAAAGGAAACACATTTGGTTTTTATTGGGATGATTCCGGAGCTGGTGATGTAATTCGTTTTGTTGGTGTGGCGAATCCACCATTAGAAGGATATCTTTTTGGACCGGTTTATCCGAATGTGACCAAGGGAGAATATAGAAATGGTAAGTTATCCGGTTCGGTAAAAATCTATAAGTCTAATCATATTGTGTATGATGGGAAAATGAGAAACGGAGAAAAGAACGGAAAAGGAACGTTATATTATAATAACGGACAGATTGAATACGAAGGAAAATTTAAAAACGGGGCTTTTCATGGACGTGGTACAAAATATGATTTTGACGGAACAGAGACGTATTCAGGCAAATGGGAAAATGGCGATTATGCACATTAATGTATGAGGGAGTGAGCTTATGAAAAGAAGATGTAAAAGGATATTGGCTATAGTTTTATCTTCATTGATTGCTAATTTGGCAGTGCCGTCAACAGCGTTTGCCCTTTCGGGGTATACTTTTACAAAGGCGGATACAAATCCTGTAAGAGTAGTAAAAAATGATTCAGAGGTCAATAAATATTATAATAAGGCTGTGAATTTAGCGAAACAATACAATGCACTGGTTGACCAGTTAAATGCTATGGATTTAAGAGTTAGTTCGGTTATAGGCACAGTGGTTTCGCAGTCTCCCTTTACAGTTGAATATAAATCACCAACGAGTGAGTATGTAAAGGTTGGGAATGACTATATTTATGTAACGAAGCATTATTATGCAGTGATTTCCAATCCGCAAGATGGCAATCAAATCAATAGCCTTTATACGGGATTTCATGTGAATACCGGCAGCGCAACAAAAGGGAATGACAGTTACGTTTATTATGGTTCGTGTGGCAGTGCGTTCTATGATTTGTATAAAAAATCGAGAGATGTAGCAAAGGAATATAATGCTGCAATTGAAAGCATGGATGCGGCTGACAGCAACAGCCTAGATGATACATTGAACGCAGGAGAGAATTTTTACGATACTTATACACCTCTTTTCAGAAAATATCTGGAAGGCGAGCCGGAAAGAAAAGTGGTGGAATGTAGAACAGAGTCATCAGGGGTGACAGTAAGTGGTTCCACTGTCTTTAAAATCGGTTGTCCTGCCTATGTGACATCAGAAGGACATATGAAAGCAATAGAATATGATGAATTTTATAAACCTGTCTATAATGTTACACCTGTGATTAAAAACGGTACAACTATGATTCCTGTGCGTCCGCTTGTAGATGGACTGATTGATGGGGATACACGGAATGCATTGATGTATTCCGCATGGGCAACTGTAGACTATGACAAAAATACAAAGAAGATAACCGTCGATATTACAGGCACTACTTCAAATCCGGATTGTATAAGAAATAAAAATATTGAATTAACAATAGGATCTTCCACAGCGTATGTCAATGGAGTTGCATATGAAATGGGCGAGGCGGCGCAAATCATAAAAGGAAAAACTATGATTCCGCTCCGTGCAGTAGGTGAGATGCTTAGCTGTGATGTAGAGTGGTTGAAAGATGGGCAATATATACTGATTACACCAATGTCTGTAGATGCATTGAAAGCAAAGCAGGAAACAGAGCAGCGTGCAGCAGATCCATTCTGGAGTATTGTTGAACGAATTGAAATTGACGGAAAAGAATATTATCATATGCCTTGTGACCTTGAATTCTGGGGGTGTGAATATAGTTTTCCTGTTCATTGGGAAAGACATGATGATAGCAGACCGGTCTATTTTGGGTACAATGAGTATAATTTCGATTATGATTTGAATGAAGTGGAAATCTATGATTCTGGTGATGGATATACACGCAGAATTAAAAGCGGAAACAGCGCAGTCATTTCGTTCGTGGATGTAACAAATGAGGAAAATGTTGGATTGACAGTTGAAGAATTTTGCAGACAAAACGAGTGTTATGTGTCGGATTTCAGTGACAACATTGTGATCAGTGAAACCACATGGGGTGTCAGTCGTTTTTATCATCTTGCATTGGAGGATGGTAAAATAGGGGCTGTTACGCAAATTATTGCCCCCGATAATTCGCAGGTAGCAAAAGTATGGGAGGATTATGGCGTTCCTGCACCTGAACTTGATACGGATTCTCTTGATCCAATATTTGTTACTTTGTTGAAATCTTTTAAGAGAACGGTTCCTTCAGGTTAAAGATATTTAGGATAATTAAACAAAATAGAAGTATACAAAAAAAGCGGCATGAGAGAAATCTTATGTCGTTTTTTATATGTCGTATTTATGAATGGAAAAAATCATTTGGTATGCCAAGGAGAAATAAATTATTATACTTTCCACCGCATTCTTTAGTATGATAGCAATCTACGGGAAAAGGTGCTATAATGCAGACAAATGTTGAAATGTGTCAAAAAGAATACAGCCGTATGGCTGTTTGAGATAAAGCAAAAGGAGAAAAAAGAAATAGATCAGTGTACTGGTGTGCATGGCGATGGCGCTGTCGCTCCTGCTGGTATCGGCGTATGCCGAAGCTGTATATGAAACAGAATGCGTAGAAAGGTTGAAGGAAACGATGCTACGGATGCTGGGGAAATGCAGGAGTAAGGCTGTTCGTGGTCTTTGGCTTAGAATTACAAAATTTTTTGAAAAAGAGTGAAAATTCACATAAATTCAGTGGATTTTCACTCTTTTCACTCTTATTTGTTGAATTTATTGAAAATTTCGTGCATTATAAGAAAAAGAAGGAGATGCTTATGAATGATTTTAGAATCGGAAAATACAGAATTTAAGACGAAATTAACGGGTGAAATCTATGAGGAAATGCGGTCTTTAGAGCAGAAGCTTACGTTCTCACAGGCAGAGCAGGTATTTCAGAAATATCATGTGCTGTTTTCGGAAGAAAAATACAATGCACTGGGGATCAGGAGCATTGCCGATAACCTGTATACAAACCTTGCACTCATTCTTTCCGACCAATGCACACATACCATAAAGGTGGCTGTTTTCAATAACGGAGAGAATATAGAATTTCGAGACAGCAGAGAGTTTGGCGGTTCTGTTTTTAAACAGTTAGATGATACATTTGCATATTTGAATCTTTGCAATAAAACGACGGCAACGATTAAGCAGCTGGAGCGCGTGGAGTCCATAGACTATCCCGAAGAGGCTCTGCATGAAGCACTGCTGAATGCTATTGTGCATCGGGATTATGGCTTTAGTGGCAGTATCATCATCAATGTCAATGATGATAAGATGGAATTTATCTCTATGGGTGGCTTGGTTATGGGACTGTCGACAGAGGATATTCGCAGCGGCATTTCACAGCCACGCAATAAAAAGCTAGCAGAGGTCTTCCACCGTTTGCGGCTGATTGAATCCTACGGAACGGGAATCAGAAGAATTTTTGATTTATATAAGGATTGCAGCTTGCAGCCGATGATTGAGGTGACACAGAATACGTTTAAGATGATATTGACGAACAGGAATAAGAGCGTTCCGACAGAGAAAAATGATAGCAGGGCGGAGAAAACCGAGCAGATGCAGGTAATTCTTGACTACATCGCGCAGTATGGAGAAATTAACAATGAGAAGGTTCAAGAAATTCTGAGTGTTAAAAGAACCCGTGCCTATACCATACTGAAACAGATGGTCGATAATGGTTTCGTTACCGCAAACGGTAGAGGAGAAGAAAAGAAGTATTACGCTGTTGGAAGATGATTTTCGCTTGAAAAATTTTAATTCTTTGGCATTTAAGAGGGGTGGTGAAAATCACGTCTCTTTTTTGTTTTGGAAGACTCTACGTACAGTCATGTATATTTGAAAAAATGTGATAGAAAATCACAAAAATCATAATAATTTTGTGATTCCGTTGTATTTTAATGCTCCTTGGGATATAATAAAAATGTGATGATAGAACACAAAAACTCCAATAAAAGTGTGAGGAGTGAGTTTATGGAACGATTTATTTTGAAAAAACTGCTGGACTGGAAGAATTCCCCCTACCGCAAGCCCTTGATTCTGAAAGGCGTGCGTCAGGTGGGGAAAACATGGATTCTAAAGGAATTCGGCAGGCGCTATTATGAAAATACGGCTTATTTTAACTTTGATGAAAACGAAGAATACAAGCAGTTCTTTGAGACAACCAAGGATATTGATCGTATTCTGCAAAATCTGATGCTGGCAAGCGGTCAGAAAATCCTGCCGGAAAAAACGCTTATTATCTTTGATGAGGTGCAGGACTGCCCGAAGGTCATCAATTCCATGAAGTATTTCTGTGAGAACGCGCCGCAGTATCATATTGCCTGTGCTGGTTCTCTGTTGGGGATTGCCCTGGCGAAGCCTTCCTCTTTTCCTGTCGGTAAGGTCAATTTCATGCAGATTGACCCGATGACATTTTCGGAATTTCTGCTTGCTAATAGTGATGAAAACCTTGCTGCGTATCTGGAAAGCGTGGATACCATTGAACCGATTCCGGATGCATTTTTCAATCCACTGTATGAAAAACTGAAGATGTATTATGTTACCGGTGGTATGCCGGAGCCTGTCCTGATGTGGACGGAGGCGAGGGATGTTTCTGCGATGCAGGAGGCTCTGTCGGGTATCATCGGGGCGTATGAACGTGACTTTGCGAAGCATCCAAATGTCAGTGAGTTTCCAAAGATTTCTATGATTTGGAAGTCTATTCCTTCCCAGCTGGCGAAGGAAAACAAGAAATTCATCTATAAGGTTGTCAAGGAGGGGGCAAGAGCGCGTGAATATGAGGATGCCCTGCAATGGCTGGTAGATGCAAGACTGGTGCATAAAATCTATCGCAGCTCCGCGCCGGGTCTGCCTGTGGCTGCGTATGATGATCTGTCCGCCTTTAAGATTTATCTGGTGGATGTGGGTTTACTCCGCCGTCTGGCACAGCTTGCACCGACTGCTTTTGGGGAAGGCAATCGCCTGTTTACCGAATTTAAGGGTGCACTGACAGAAAATTTTGTGCTGCAGACATTGATAACACAGTTTGAGGTGACCCCTCGCTATTGGACGCAGACCAATCCTCCGTATGAAGTGGATTTTCTGATTCAGCGGGAAAATGATATTTTTCCGATTGAGGTGAAATCGGAAGCTAATACCACGAGCAAAAGCCTGAAGAAATTTAAGGAACTTTTCTCGGATAAGGTAAAGCTTCGTGTGCGTTTCTCTCTGGATAATCTGAAGTTGGATGATGATGTGCTGAATATTCCGTTGTTCATGGCAGATCAGACGGATCGGTTAATTGGATTGGCATTGGAGCAGAGGAAACTATGAAGATTTTTTATAAATAATCTGAAAAATCAATTTGCCTCTTAGAATCCGATTCTGAGAGGCATTAAATATTCATTCGTTTTATGATAGGAAATGTAGAAGCACTTCTCTCCTTTCTGAGTGAATTTTCTAAAAAAGTAATCACGAGTAATCAAGATTGAGTGCCGGAAAACGTTGATTTTTCAAGGAAAAATGCACTTTTCTATGGGGTTCAATTCCCCTCATCTCCATGCAGAAGCCTTGAAAACATTGGGTTTTCAAGGCTTTTTTTAGTTGAATTTTGAAAGGGATGCAAAGGGTACTCAAATATATAGGAAAGGAGAATTTGAATTTGTCGCGTACAAAAAAATGAAGTCCACAAATGGGCAAGAGCCTGTTTGTGGACTTTTTTGCTATTTTTCCGTTCTTTTTCTAAAATCAAGGGGAATAAAATCGAGGAGGCGAAAAGGATGGAGTATACCTTAACACAGGAAATGGTGAAAGAATACGAAAGGCATTTGTGGTTGGCGGAGCGTAGCAGTGGGACGATTCAGAAATATCTTCATAACATTGAGCAGTTTCGTCGGTATCTGCCGAGAGAAAAGACGGTTACGAAAGAAACGGTTATCGCATACAAAAAGAGCATTGCGGAGAAATATGCCATAAGTACAGCAAATGCAGCACTGGTGGCGCTGAATGGGCTATTTTCGTTTTTAGGGTGGCGTGATTGCAGAGTAAAGCCGTTCAAACAGCAACGATGTATTTTTCGGGATAAGGAGCGGGAGCTGTCGGAAAAGGAATATCTTTCTTTATTAAAGGCGGCGAAGCAAAAGGGGAATCAACGGCTGTTTTATATCATGGAAACACTGTGCAACACAGGGATTCGTATTTCTGAATTGCAGTTTATCACTGCTGAGGCAGTGTGGACGGGAACAGCAGTTGTGAAATGCAAAGGAAAACAGAGAAAGGTACTTTTGCCGCAAAGACTGCGGAAGGAATTGCAGAGGTATTGTAAAAAGAACAGAATTGCTTCGGGGGCGGTGTTTATCACGAAAACGGGAAAGCCGATCAGCCGTACAAACGTCTGGGGCGAAATGAAGCGGCTGTGCAAGGTGGCGTGTGTGGATGCGAAGAAGGTTTTTCCGCATAACTTCCGGCACCTGTTTGCGGTCAGCTTTTACCACTTGGAAAAGGATATAGCAAAGCTGGCGGATCTTTTGGGACACGCCAGCATCGAAACTACTCGTATTTATGTGATGGAAACAGCGGAAAGCCATATTCGTCAGATTGAGCGAATGCGATTGTGCATTTAGGACATATTACGCATTCTGTTCTTTATAGGACGGATTTTCTTTATAAAGAAGGAGAAAATTCTTTGGAATACGGATAACTGTTATAAAATTTCTTTGGTTCGGGAGGACAGAGAAAAGAATTTCCTGCACAAAAAGGCATGCAAAAGAAGCTGGCAAAAACAATTTTTTCACCGGCTTTTTTTGTGTGCTGAATTTTGTAAAATTATGAAGGACTTTCTTGAATAATGCTTTTTTTAGTGCTATACTAAGAAAAAAATATAGCAAATGTTTGCTTTTTTTCAAAAAAACAGTGCTGAATTTTCCGTATATGAAACAGAATGCGTAGTCTGTATTATGTGAGGAAAATGACGGTGTTTTCAAAACAAGGGGCAACAAATGCAATAAAAACACGGCAAAGCAGGCGAAAGCCTGTGACGCAAAGCTATAGGGCCTTTCAAATGGCAGCCAGCTGCAACCAGAGCGCTGCCGTGAGGGCGGTGTTTTTTTGTTTTTTAAAAATAATGGGCATTATTTGGCAACAATAAGGAGGAAGATGGTTATGAAGAAGAATTATTACGCAAAGGTGCTTGCGCTGACCGTGGCGGCAAGCATGGTTTCTGTGCCTGCGTTTGCGGCGGAGGATGTTGCCCCTGCGGCGCAGGAACAGGGAAAAGAGGGTGAGAACGAGCAGATATCTAAGGATAGCGAGGAGGAGACCAAAGAACAGACCATTAAGGGAGAGACACCTGCAACGGAGCCGACTACACAGGTAACAACAGGGGATGAAGCGATAACTATTACGCCGCAGAGTGAAGGCGGTGTAATTAGCGAAGATACAGAATGGACAGACGAAACCACACTCGCTGAGAATTTAACGATTGCAGAAGAGAAAACCTTGACGCTGAAAGGTCAGGTAACAATTTCCGGTGATGTAACTATTTCCGGCGGTACAATCAAGCGTGATGAGGCGTTTGAAGATTATATGATAGTTGTTCCTGAAGGAAGTTCTCTTACGCTGAAAGATGTTAAGATTGATGGTGGTGCTGTATGGGAAGGCTCTGAAGATGCAACGATTGGTCGAGGAACGGAAAACAGCGGTGTAAAAGCTACCAGTGCGATGATTTATAATTTTGGTACACTTACAGTTAAGAGTGGCACAATTCTGGAAAACAACGATAACACAACAACCAGTGGCGCTATTGCAACGAAAGATGAAGAAACAGGAGAATATACATTCCCGTCTGTTACGGATAAAGTTCAGTTTGGCGGTGCTGTGTTAAATGGCGGTTTGATGGAAATTTCCGGTGGTACAATTCGCAATAACAATGTTGGCTGGCGTGGTGCAGGTATTGCAAGCTATGGCAAGATTGAAATGACCGGTGGTACGATAAGCGGCAACTATGCAAGAAATAGCTGGGGTGATGGCGGAGCAATTTATCTGTCCGGCAAAAAAAATGATACAGGAGAAGATTATACTGCTTCGAATGCTTCTTATTGTACAATTTTCGATGGTAATTTTACAAAGAATAAGTCTGATGGTGCAGGTGGCGCTGTATGCGCAGATGGATACTCGATACTTTATGTTAAAGGGGGTACATTTGGGGTACATTTGAAAACAACGCAGCAGCAACAACGGGCGGCGGTATCAATGTATATAGTTCCTGTTTGAGAATGTCAGACGGAAAAATATCGGGGAATACGGCAGTAAGTACAAATGGTTCTACAGGTTTTGGTGGCGGTTTAAATTTAACAGCAGGAAGTGTAGCTGATATAACCGGCGGTACGATAGAAAATAACCAGTCCAATAGCGGTGGCGGTATTTATGCAAATGGAAAATCTTCTTTTACTGCTTCAAATTTAAAAATTACAGGTAATACAGCAGCAACAAATGGTGGCGGTATCTGTATCCCAGGAACAAAGGATTACGAATATAATGTTTCGCTCGAAAATGTTTTGATTCAAGGAAACAAAAGTGAGTCCGGATGTGGTGCAGGCATCTATGCTGCACGAGCTTGGAAGGAGGAAACTTCTACCGGAGTTTTAACTTTAAAGAACTGTCAGATTAAAGAGAATTATAGCACAGTTGCTGGCGGTGGTATTTATTTGGATAAAGGTGTTACTGCTACGATGGACGGCGGTGAAATCTCTGGCAACCATGTTATCAATCCGACAAGCCAAACAAATGGCGGCGGTATTGCTGTCGGAGGGACGTTCACACTTAATTCCGGTAAGATTTCCGATAATATAAAAGATGGTTCGTGGAATGGTGGCGCAGCAGCATCTGTAAGTGGGACATTTACAATGAATGGTGGCGAAGTTTCCGGAAATATTGATACATGTACAGCAGAAAATGCAGAGAATCGTACAATCGGCGGCGGTGCATTTTATGTTTTAGGAGGCACGTTAAATATCAATGGAGGTACAATAACGAATAATACCTCCCATAGAGGCGGTGCAATAGCATTCCATTATGGTCCTTATAATCGTGGGACAGTTCATATTACAGGTGGCAAAATTGTTGGAAACTATGTAACAGGCGGAGAAGGCGGAGCAATAAATATGACAACAGCCGCAAAAGACGAAAATGTTATTCATGACCAGACGGTTGCCATAAGTGGTTCTCCTATCATTGCCAATAATAAAAAAGGTGCTGTAGTGAATGTAAATAATGGTGTATACACTGTTGATACCTCAGCTGCTACAGCGGAAAATAATATCTATTTATCTCTTAATAATAATAGAAGTGAATTAGGAGATGAGTATGCAGAACGTCAGACAATTCATCTGGGGCAACTGAAAGACGGTGCTTCCATAGGGGTAACAACAGAAACGAAACTCCAGAAAGAACGTACCGTTCAGATAACTACAGCAGAAACGGATACAGAATATTATAAAGATTCGGTAAAATATATTGTTCCTGATGCAGAGCATGTTATTGTACAGACCGATGATACAGGAAAATATTTGAAATTGGCTTACAGCAATGAGAACTATTATAAGGTCACATTGAATCTGTCCCATGCAAAAGTAGAAGGTGCAACTGTAACGCAAATTAAGCAAGGTGAAGATTATACTGCTACAATTATAGCAGACACAGGCTATACGCTTCCTGAAACAGCGCCTGATAGGACAACTTATTCTTCTTTCAGCGAAGATAAAAAATCTGCAAGTATTGAGATTAAAAATGTAGACGAAAATAAAACAGTATCTCTTGCGGCTATACCTAATAAATATACCGTAACATTTGATGGCAATGGCAGCACAGACGGCGCTATGGAAGTGCAGACAATGACCTATGATACATCTGATGCACTTTCTGAAAATAAATATACAAGGACAGGATATAATTTTGCCGGATGGTCTACGACAAAAGGGGAAACTTCTGAATATCCTGATAAGGTTTCTGTTAAGAACTTAACTGCGGAAAATAACGGCAATGTCACATTATATGCTGTATGGACAAAGAAGGAAACAATCCCTGCATTTGATTCCGGTGAAAATGCTGTTCAGAGCAGTAAATATGACGGAACAGGAAAAGCATATACTTTAACCAGCGAGCTTGAAGGATTTACAATCAGCTATAAGAAAGGCGAAGAAACAGTAGCAGCTCCTACGGCAGTCGGCACCTATGATGTAATTATTACGCGTGCCGAAGATGATACCTATGAGGCTTTCAGCCAGACAATTACAGGTGGTCTTGTAATTACGGCGGCAGATTACCCGGTATCTGTTGTTGCCGATAAAGAAACAATGAGAGGTGCAGGCACAGTTAAACTTACTGCAGACAGTACAGTTGATGAAATTAAAGTAACAGGTATTGTATGCAGTGATGACAGTATCAAACCTACAAAGAATGAAGATGGTACATATTCTGTATCTTTGCCTAATGCAACCAAAACATATATCTTTACGGCACAGATTGATGGGGATTTAAGCAACTACGGTGAAGGCACTGCTTCCTGCACAGTAAGCGTTTCTCGCAAGAAATCCTCTTCCTCCTCCTCTGACACCGCCGCACCGACCTACGGTGTTAGCACAGGCAAGACAGAGAACGGCAAGATTTCCGTTACCCCTGCAAAGGCAGAAGCGGGCGAGAAGGTAACAATCAAAGCAACACCTGATAGTGGCTATCAGCTGGATAAGGTGACTGTAAAGGATAAAGACAACAGCAACGTGAAGCTGACGAAGGTAAACGATGATGAATACACCTTCACAATGCCGAAGGGTAAGGTTTCCGTTGATGCGACATTCGTACAGAAGGATGCGGCAGATGATAACAGCGCGGCTGAAAAGAGCAAGGTAATCAAGCTGCAAATCGGCAGTCGCATTGTCAACGTGGATAATGAAGCAGTGATTTACGATACTGCACCCGTTATCCGCAATGACAGAACTCAGGTTCCTATCAGAATCGTTACAGAAACTCTGGGCGGCAAGGTTGATTGGAACGGCGTGACAAAAGAGGTTACACTGCACATCGACGGCAAGGAAATCAAGATGACAGTTGGCAAAACACTGGAGAAATACGGTGTTGCACCTGTGATTATTGATGGACGTACCTTCGTACCTGTTCGCTTTGTGGCAGACGAGCTTGGCGCAACCGTCGCTTGGGACGATGCAACAAAGACAGTGACAATCACGAAAATTGAAAAATAAATCGGAAAAAGAATAACCGAGGGCGTTCATCGGAAACGGTGAGCGCCTTTCGTGTCATGGAATACGGGGAGGAGGATGCGCATGAAAGAAATGGGAAAGCGGCTCAAGGGGCTAAGAGAGAGCATGGGGCTGTCACAGATGAAAATGGCAGAGATTTTGGGATTGAAACAGCCCAGCATTAACCGCTATGAGCAGGGGACAGCAACACCAACGGTTGAAAATCTGAGAAAATATGCGGACTATTTTGACGTGTCTATGGATTACATTTTTGCTCGCACGGATAACCCCGAAGGGAAATTGTACGCACATCAGCCGAAGGCTCTGGCAGGGAATAAGGAAGTACAGCAGTTTATCGAACTGTGCTTTGACCCGGGCTCGCCGTACAATGAAAGGCTGAAGGAAACGATGCTTCGGATGCTGGAGGAAATGCAGGAGTGAGTTCCGGGGGCTACAGCTTAGGATGTGCTCAGATAGGATTGTTCTTAAAACCATCGGCTTTATTGGCAGATATTTATTTCAATTTATCGCAGTTTTTAAAATTTGTTGCAAAATTAGGGCTTCTACTTCTTGTATAACGACCGGTATCATGATACATTTGTTGTAGATTCAAATATATGGAAGAAAGAGATATAAAAGAAATAAATAGAGGGAGAGAACAATGAAAATTTCAAAAAAAGATGCATTGCTGTGGTTTTCCTTTTTTGCACAGTTGGACGAGGAGGAAGAACTGCTGCCGAAGCAGATGGAACTGGTTTACGCGACCTTTGCGCAGATTGAGGATGCCGTTGATGCGAGAAACGAAAAGCTGATGGCGGAAATCAAGGGGCTGAAATCCATTGGCGGCAGAACCTATTTTGTCGGTCCGGAGGAAAAATTCGCCAAGGGCTGCCGTTCCTGCATGACGGGGACAGGCTTAACTGCCATTCGTAAGACGAACAAATGCAACATCCAGTGCAAATTTTGCTATAACTACGGCGAGCTGGAGGACTGTATGCCCATCGGAGAGGGGCTTTGGGAAATTGGCGGCACGAAGTTTTACGAACGGGATTTAGACCTACTGCTTTCCATTCAGGAGAAGCCGACAGGGATTTCCTATGTTTACCTAGAGCCGTTTATGGAGATTGAAAAATACTACGGCATCATCCGAAAATTCCACGAAGCAGGGATTCATCAGCACATGTATACCAACGGCACACTGGCGACAGAGGAAAATCTGAAGGCATTAGGTGAGGCAGGTCTGGATGAGCTGCGGTTCAATCTGGGGGCAAGCAATGCTTCCGATAAGGTAATCGAAGCGATTGCGACAGCAAAGAAATATATCAAATATGTCGGGATTGAAACGCCCATGACACCCGAATATTTTGAAGCATTTATGCAGAAAAAGGATAAGATTCTGGCAACAGGCGTGGATTTCATGAACTGTGCAGAGCTGCATCTGAACAACAACAATATCTGGAATTACGAAGGAGAAAACATGTACGTCTATCGACAGGGGTATGTTTCTCCCATTTGGAGCAGAGAGCTGACCTTCAAGCTGATGAAGCAGGCGGACGAGGAGGGCTGGGATGTTGCGGTGCATGACTGCTCCAACCGCACGAAATTTGCCCGTGGGCTAAACCTGAAGGGGAAGGAAGGCGGTTGGTTCGGCGCAAGCAGCTACGGCTCTGAATTCAGCAGACCGCCCTTTGCGGCATTCCTGCCGATTTTGCAGGACGAGAATTTCCAATTTTTAGAGGAAGAGGAGCTGCCCGAAGGCTACAGACCGGGCGAATTGTTTTTCTAAAAAAGCAAATAAAAAAGCACTTGAATTCGTATTTTTGGGTACGGGTTTCAAGTGCTTATTTTGTATTTCTATTCAGCTGTTTTCCAGAGCAGAAGGGCATCCTCTACATAACATTCCACCTTCCCCTGATCGACCAGATAGGAAAGATAGGAACGAATCGTGCTGCCGATGAGGACATATTGGCTATAATCCATCGTTAATGCAAACCGCTCGAATACCTGCTTGAGAATCAGCTCAAAATGTAGCGGCTCCTTGCAGATTTCCAGAAGTGCATCCAGAATTTCCTGCATCTTTTTACGGTTTGCGTCTGCCAGAGGCTTGATGTCCTCTGTCGGCTCCGCATGGGCAGGGATGAACAGCCTGCCCTCCAGCTTTTCTATCATATTCAGCGTTTCAAGCTGTGCCGCAATATCATAGAAAAAGGAGATATGATATTTTTCAAGGATATTTTCCCCAAACACGCAGTCTGCCATAAAATAAACATCATCGGGCGTTTTCACGCCGATCATGTCCCAGAAATGCCCCGGCAGGCGGAAATATTCCATGCCCGCAGGCAAAGGCGCATCGGCGATATCCTGCCCCTTGGAGGGGGTTGCCATGAGGAATTTATTCCGCAGCTTCTTGAAGGGATAGCCGCCGTAAAGGAAGGATGGCTCAAGCATCGGGTGCTCCACAATCGCCAGCTCCATGGGTGTGGTATAGACGGCGCAGTTAAGCCGATTCTGCAGCAGGGTATTGCCGCCGTCGTGGTCGGCGTTGGAATGGGTGTTGATGATTGCGGTCAGCTTCCAGCCCTGTGCATCCAGAATTTTCTGGATTTTTCTGCCGGCATCCTTATCGTTTCCGCTGTCGATCAGCCAGACATCGTCATCACTTACGCGATAAACGCCGATTTTGGAAGGAGCATTGATGTAATAGGTATTTTCTGCGACCTGCACCAGTTCATACATGGGCAAAACCTCCTTTGCTTTTGTTTCTGTGGGACTCTGTCCCACGCCCTGCAAGGGGATAATCCCCTTGACCTTATTTGCAAAAACTGCGTTTTTGCGAGGAATTATTGAAATTTCCCACACAAAACGCAGTTTTGTGTCAGTATAGGGTTCTTAGGGGATTATCCCCTAAGTGGGGTTTGGGGCAAAGCCTCAAGGTCTTTAAGGTGTTTAGTTCATGGAATCCGTAGAGCCGATGACATTTTTGATTTTGTCCTCAACCAGCTCCTGAATCAGCGCTCTGCCTGCGCCCAGATAGCCGCGAGGGTCAAATGCCGCAGGCTCATCCCCGAAGGATTTGCGAACAGCAGCAGTCATTGCCAGTCTCAGGTCAGTATCCATGTTGATTTTGCAGACAGCCATGGAAGATGCCTTACGCAGCATTTCCGCAGGAATCCCTTTTGCGCCCGCAATGTTTCCGCCGTATTCATTGCACATCGCAACACATCTCTGGTCAACAGAGGATGCACCGTGCAGAACGATGGGATAGTTATGGAAGCCTGCCGCCTCCAGCTTTTCTGTGATGGTTGCCAGTCTGTCAAAGTCCAGCTTTGCCTCGCCCTTGAATTTATAAGCACCATGGCTTGTGCCGATGGCAATGGCAAGGGAATCCACACCCGTGCGTTTTACGAAATCAACTGCCTGATCGGGATCAGTGTAGGTTGCATGTGCCGCATCTACGTTAACCTCATCCTCAACGCCTGCCAGCTTGCCCAGCTCTGCCTCAACCACGATGCCTCTTTCGTGGGCGTATTCTACGATTTTCTTTGTCTGTGCTACGTTTTCCTCATACTCCAGATGGGAACCGTCAAACATGACAGATGTGAAACCGTATTCGATACAGTCTTTACATACTTCAAAATCAGAGCCGTGATCCAGATGCAGTGCAATATCCAGATCGGTTTCTTCGATTGCGGCATCCACCATTGCCTTCAGATATTTGGGATGCGCATATTTCAGAGCAGATTTGGAAACCTGCAGGATGACAGCGGAATTCTGCGCCTTTGCCGCAGCTACGACACCTTGGATGATTTCCATGTTATTGATGTTGAATGCACCGATGGCATAGCCGCCCTCAAATGCCTTTTCAAACATTTTTTTTGTTGTTACCAAAGCCATATAAAGACACCTCTCTTGAATTATTTTGGGTTTGCATTTAGCATTGCCTTATATTAGAATTATAATACGGTAATAGATTTGTGACAAGGCATTTGCACGGAAAAGATTGGGGGCATGGAAAAATGAAAGCAATTCTGGCGATTCTGGCAGTTCTGGGGATAGACCTTTCCTCGAAGGAGTGGGCAGAGAAAAACCTGCCGCTCAATAAAAAACGGGAAATTGTCAAAGATCACCTCTATTTCTGGCACATAAAGAACAGAGGCATAGCGTATAATAGATTCAGCGGAAGAAGAAAGGGAATCCTTTTTGCCACGGGCGCGCTGCTTGCCTTTTACGGCGGTCTGCTGGTGCGGATTTTACGCGGCAAAGGGGAAAGACGGCTTGCCCTTCCGCTTGCCCTGACTCTGGGCGGCGGTGCGGCAAATTTCTGGGAGCGGCTCAGAAAAGGGCGCGTGACGGATTTTTTATTCATCCCCGTGAAGGGGAAAAATGCCCCGATTTTCAACATTGCGGATGTTTCGATTGTCGTTGGTGCGCTCTGGATGACAGTGATTCCGTTTCTCAAAAATAAGAAAAATGATTTTACTGTTGCCTAACATGGGCGATTGTAGTATAATCAGTACAGAAATCCTGAAATGCACGACAACTTGCTATATTTGAACCTACATTACTGACTCGGGATTCCTATAAACAGCGGATATGTCAGGCCCCAAGATAATTCCCTTTGGGCGGGGGAAGGCAGATTCCGAGGTTGCGGAAACCCACCTGGCTTAGGCTAGGTGTCAAGGGGCAAGACCGGCATTTCGGGGTTATTTTTTTACGTTAAAATAGAAATAGAGTATCAGCAGAGAACTGAACCGCCGGAAGGCGGTTCTTTTTTTGCTACAGATGTATATACTTGTACCAACGAGGAGTTGGTACAATGAAAAAATACATATTACTGGGCGGTCTGCTGCTGCTTTCCCTTTCTGCATGCGGTACGGAGCGACCGGCAGAGCGCGCAAAGGTGGGGCAGATTGGTGCAGAGAACTCCGTCAGTCGGGAAATGGCGGCGAAAACGATTGCCTTAGCGTTTTATACGAATCAGGAATTGGATGAAATGGAAACGAAGCTGAATTTTTCTGACCTTTCAGCGGAGGACTGGGCGTATCCTTATATTCAAGGCTGTGTGGAGCAGGGCTTTTTCGCAGGCAGTGAGGAAGGCACCTTTCGTCCGCAGGCGGATTTAACGCTTTGGGAGGCACAGGCATTGATGGACAGGCTTGCGCCCGATTATAACAGCCGCATTGTGCTGACGGCGGAGAATAAAAACATGGCGGTTTCGTATGAGCTTTGGGTACAGCTTTTGGAAACGGCGCTTAAGGCAAGGCGCGGAGAGGACAGCCTTTATTCCTATGGGATTCAAACGGAAAATACGGTGGTTCTGGATGCGGATGGGCTTTGCGATATGGGCAGATTTACCGCGGCAGGCATAGATTTAACGCCCTATGCCGCAAGCCGCATTACCTTTCTGGAAAAGGATGGGGAAATCCTTGCGCTGCTGACGGTAGAAGCCACTTCGCCTGTGGTGAAAAATATCTATTGCAGGCAGGAAAAAGGTGTGCTTTCTCTGGAAACGGGGGAGGGCGCGGCGATGCTTGCCTATGGAAAGGTGCTTGATGAGGGGATTTATGATGTAAAACTGGAAAACGGCAAGGTCGCAGAGGTGACGGCAGCGGAATCTGTCGGAGGCTGCACCGTGAAGCGCGTGGACGGAGAAACGCTGTATCTGGCGGAGCGGGGCGAGCTGCCTTGGGCGGAAGCGGCAAGGGTTTATGATGCGGCAGGAGAAGAAATCGCAAAGGCGGATTTTACTGATTTGATTTGCGGCACGGATTGCGGCGAATTTTTTGAAAAGGACGGGGAAATCTGTGCGGCGGTGATTCGTACTCCTGCGGTTCTGGAGCGGATGCGTGTCCTTCTGAAGGGGGCGGAGCAGAAAACCGTAACCCTTTCCGCGGAGAATGGCTTTACGCTTTCCAATGGAACAAATGAGAAACATTTTTTACCCGAAGGAAAGGCGGTTCTGACAGCCGATTTGCCTTGGTTTTCGCATGGCATTGTGACGGCAACGGCAGAAACACCGATTCGTGTGGCATTTGCAGACGGAACAGCGTATCAATATGAAGGCACGATTGAATTGGAACGGCGCGGCGCAGATAGCCTTGCTGTTATCAATGAACTGTCCTTGGAACGGTATCTGCTCGGCGTTGTGCCGCATGAAATGCCGACCTCCTTCGGACAGACGGCGTTGGAGGCGCAGGCAATTACGGCACGCAGCTATGCCTATAATCAGTTTTATGCGAATACCTATTGTGCGTATGGCGCGCATGTGACCGATACCACCGCCAGTCAGGTGTATCTGGGCTATGCTGAAAATGAAACGGCGGCACAGGCAGTGAAAGCGACCGAGGGGATGTGCGCCGTAACGAAAACAGGTGCGGTGGCGCAGACCTATTTTTATTCCACCTCCTGTGGCTTCGGGGCAGGCAGTCAGGAGGTTTGGTCGAAGGACGGCAGCTTTTCCGGCAGGGAAAAATCCTATTTGCAGGCGCAGACCTACGGGGATTTCGCGCCGCCGCAGACAGAGGAGGAATGGCTTGCCTTCTGGCAGGATTGGAAGAAACAGGGGTACGATATGAATTCACCGTGGTATCGCTGGAAGGTGTATTTCAGTTGTGGGCAGCTGACAGAAATTTTGCAGAAAACTCTGGCGGAAAGCGCGAATTGCAGGATAGAAGGGAATCAAAATGATTTGGGCAGGCTGACAGGCATTGCGGTGACACGCAGAGGACAGGGTGGACTCGCAATGGAATTGCAGCTGACCTTTGAAAAGGGGATGGCAACGGTGAAAACGGAAAATGCTATCCGTAAGGTGCTTTCGCCAACAAAAAGAACCCTTGGTGAGCCGATTTATCTGCAACGGAAGGGCGCAGAAGCCATGACGGGAAATGCTATGCTGCCAAGCGGATTTTTCGCAGTGAAAGAAATGAAAAACGCGGAAGGAAAGCTGACGGGCGTGGCACTTTACGGCGGCGGAAACGGGCATGGCGTTGGACTGAGCCAGTATGGCGCGAAATATCTTGCGGAGCAGGGGAAAACGGCGGCGGAAATTATCGCATGCTATTTTCCGGGGACGAAGGTGGAAAAGGTGTTATAAAGAGAGTGGGACTCGACTTTCTCTCTGAAAAAATCCGTAGTGGACTGAAAACAGTCCCTTTTCTGAAGAAGAAATGTGCTATCATAGGGCAGATGGCAGAAAGGAAGTGTTTTTATGGCTATGGATGAAATGAAAAGGCAGTTATTTGAACAGGAAAGATGGATTTACCGCTTGTCTGCCCTGAGCGGTCTGGTTTATATGCTAAGCAATTCTTTGCAGGCAGTTGAAATGGACGGAAAGGATGATTATATCAATGCTGTCGGGTATATAAGCAGTTCCTTGTCAGAAACAGAATTGGCTCTGCAACAGCTATCCGAGGAAATGTTCACATCTTTCAGAGGTTGGAAAGCACAGACGTATGCGCTTTTGCAGGAATATCCTGTGTAAAAGAAAAAAGTCCCATAAGGGACTTTTTTGTTGCAAGGAAAGTATATTGTCGAAAAAAGGAATCCATGCTATGATGGATACATGGAAACCGTGACAGGTTTGGCTGACCTCCGATTTTAACTAAGGATTGGAGGTGGTGCTATGAATACTTATGAAGTGTGGATGACCGTACTTACATTTGGCTTATTTTTGATAGCACTCCTCTCTTATATAGACAAGAGAAAATAAAAAGGCTACCTGTCATAGAACTTTGGACGGTTTAGACAGGTAGTCTTACCCCTGAGGTTGACCACAACGTGGCGGTTTCCTACTTAGTTTTATTATATCATAATATTTAGAATTGTAAAGCATGCACAGCGTTTGTGTGTGCTTTTTTTATCGCTTTTATCGTAGAGAAACGTAGGTTTTAATGACCTCAACGATTTTATCCAGATCCATTCTGGAGGTGTTGAGGATAAGGTCATAATTTTCTGCCTTTCCCCATTTGCCGCCTGTGAAGTAGTTGTAATAATTCGCACGGCGCTTATCGGTCTTAATCACCATGGATTCTGCGCCCTGAGGGTCGTGGTGATAGGTATGGATGGCACGCTCCACGCGGTCGGGCAAATCCGCCTGCAGGAAAATATTGATGCAGTTGGGGTTTTCGGACAGCACATAGTTTGCGGAACGACCAACAATAACGCAGGGTCCCTCCTCTGCCACCTCTTTGATGACCTGAGACTGCACCAGAAAGATTTTTTCATTCAGCGGCAGACCAACAGAATCAATGCTGGGGGTCAGAGAGGTCAGAGAGAAAAACAGATTGCCGACAGAGGTTTTTTCTGCATCCTTGAAGCATTCCACGGAAAGTCCGGTTTTTTCCGCTGCCATGGTAATCAGTTCGTTATCATAAAAGGGAATCCCAAGGGCTTCCGCCAGTTTTTTGCCGATAATGCGACCTCCGCTGCCATATTGGCGGCTGATGGTGATGATTTTATTCTGGTTCATGGTAACAACTCCTTATCGTTCAGAAATGCAATTTCTGTAAAATTTATTTTTCATATTTTTTCATTATACCGCTTTTCCCAAAAAGTGACAAGCGGAGATTTTTTCGGTGAAAAAACAGCTTTTTCCGCTTGGAAACTTTACTTTTTCAAGAAAAGTGTTTATGATATTAAGGATGGACTACTATGACAGTAGAAAACAGAAATAGATAAAAGAGTAAGGAGATAGTGACATGGGTGAAGCTTTAACAGGTTTAAAAAGAAGCTGCATGTGCTGCGATGTAAACGAAAGCATGATTGGGCAGGAAGTGACGGTAATGGGCTGGGTACAGCGTCGCCGCGACCTGGGTCAGCTGATTTTCATTGCATTAAGAGACAAAACGGGTCTGGTGCAGATTGCAATCGATGGCAACACAGCAGAAAAGGATTTGTTCGCAAAGGCGGAAACGGTTCGCAGTGAATATGTACTGGCAGTGAAGGGTCTGGTTGCCGCAAGAGAAGATGGCAACATCAACCCCAACATGAAAACAGGGAAAATCGAGATTATCGCCAAGGAGCTGCGTATCCTTTCCGAATCCGAAACAACCCCCTTCCAGATTGAGGACAACATCACTGTAAAGGATGATTTGCGTCTGAAATATCGTTATCTGGATCTGAGAAGACCTTCTCAGCTGAAAAATCTGGTGCTGCGTCATAAGGTTGTACAGGTGATGAGAAACTTCCTGGATAAAGAGGGCTTTCTGGAGATTGAAACTCCTGTTCTGGGCAAATCCACACCCGAAGGCGCAAGAGACTATCTCGTACCTTCCCGCGTACACCCCGGCAATTTCTATGGTCTGCCTCAGTCCCCGCAGCTGTATAAGCAGCTTCTGATGGTTTCCGGTATGGACAGATACTATCAGGTTGCGAAATGCTTCCGTGACGAGGATCTGCGTGCGGACAGACAGCCCGAATTTACACAGGTGGACATGGAGCTGTCCTTCGTGGAAATCGAAGATATCATGGATATCAACGAAAGAATGATGCAGAAGGTATTCAAGGATTTGATGAACGTAGATATCAAGCTGCCCCTGCCCAGAATGACCTATGCAGAGGCAATGGAGCGCTTTGGTTCCGATAAGCCCGATGTACGCTTCGGCATGGAGCTGAAAAATATTTCCGATGTTGTGGCAGGTACCGATTTTGTGGTATTCAAATCTGCTTTGGAAAACGGCGGCAGCGTGCGTGCCATCAATGCGAAGGGCTGTGGTTCCTTCCCCAGAAAGAAAATCGACTCTCTGGTTGAGTTTGTAAAAACATATAAGGCAAAGGGTCTGGCTTGGATTGTGGTAAACGCAGACGGCACAATCAAATCCCAGATTGCAAAATTCTTCACACCCGAAAAAATGCAGGAAATCGTAGATGCGATGGATGGGCAGCCCGGTGACCTGATTCTGATTTGTGCGGATAAGGATAAGGTCGTATTCGACTCCCTTGGCGCACTGCGTGTAGAACTGAGCAAAATGCTGGAGCTGACAAAGCCTGATGATTTCGCATTCCTGTGGATTACAGAATTCCCTATGCTGGAATGGGATGAAGAGGAAAACAGATATGTAGCGGTGCATCATCCGTTTACTGCACCCATGGATGAGGACTTGGAGCTGATTGACACCAATCCCGGCGCTGTGCGTGCAAAGGCATACGATATCGTTCTGAACGGCTATGAGCTGGGCGGCGGCTCCATCAGAATCCACCGCAGAGATATCCAGAAGAAGATGTTCGAGCTGCTTGGCTTCAGCGACGAGGATGCGCAGGAACGCTTCGGCTTCCTTTTGGATGCCTTCAAATACGGCGTACCCCCTCATGGCGGCTTGGCGTTCGGTCTGGACAGAATCATCATGCTGATGAGCAATGCACCCAGTATTCGTGACGTGATTGCCTTCCCTAAGGTAAAGGACGCATCCTGCCCGATGACAGATGCACCCGGCGTGGTAGACGAAAAACAGCTGGACGAGCTGGGCATTGCAATCAAGGAAACGGAAGAAGCAACAGAGGAATAAAAACCGTGAAAAGGGTGGAAAAATTTCTGCCCTTTTCTTTTTTACACGAAAAGACAAAACTTCCTCTTGACTTTTTCGCAAAAATGTAAGAAAATAGCTATGTTATACATCTGTCGGTGCGTGGCCCAGCTTGGTAGGGCGCAGCGTTCGGGTCGCTGAGGTCGTGGGTTCAAATCCCGTCGCACCGATAGGAGACTGCTTTGTTGGAATAAAATTTCAATGAAGCAGTCTTTTTTAATTTTCTCTTAAATAAGTTGTTTCCGGCAGGCAATTCGATTATAATGTAACGATGGAATAAAGCGTACAAACAGGAAAGGAGTTTCTGATAAAATGGTAACAGAAATTTTAAAGGCCATATTCTTTGGCATTGTGGAGGGCATTACGGAATGGCTGCCCATTTCCTCTACGGGACACATGATTCTGCTGAATGAATTTGTGAAGCTGCAGGTTTCGGATGAATTTTATAAGCTGTTTGAGGTTGTCATTCAGCTTGGTGCCATTCTGGCGGTTATCCTGCTGTTCTTCCATAAGTTGAATCCCTTCTCGCCAAGCAAGAGCGCGCCGCAGAAGCGGAACACATGGCGGCTGTGGTTCAAGGTGGTGCTTGCGGTGATTCCTTCCGCGGTGATCGGGCTGCCATTGGATGACTGGATGGATGCACATTTTTACAATTATGTTGTGGTTGCCATCACTTTGATTGTTTACGGGATTGCGTTTTTGTTTGTGGAGCGAGAAAACAGCCACCGCAGAGCCTACGCAAATTCGGTGTATGATATTGATTTGAAAACTGCCATGCTCATCGGCTGCTTCCAGTGCCTGAGCCTGATTCCCGGCACCTCCCGTTCCGGTTCCACCATTCTGGGTGCAATCATCCTTGGCGTAGGCAGAGCGGCAGGGGCAGAGTTCTCCTTCTTCCTTGCCATCCCCACGATGCTTGGCGCAAGCGTACTGAAGCTTGTGAAATTCCTGCTTTCCGGCGTTTCCGCAACAGGCGCGGAGTGGGCGATTCTGGCGGTCGGCTGTGTGGTTTCCTTCGTGGTCAGCCTGCTTGTCATCAAGGGGCTGATGGAATATGTACGCAAGCACAGCTTTGCGGTATTCGGTGTGTACCGCATCATTCTGGGGGTACTGGTTCTGGGATATTTTGCCTTCCAAACCCTGCACGCATAAAAATTACATAAGGAAAAATAAAAAACGGAGCCGATTTTTTCGACTCCGTTCATTTTTTATTCTGCTTCAATCTGTTCGAAGATTTCCTGTGCAGGCTTCTGATACCAGCCTGTCTTATCCTCGCTGACAAGTCCTGCGGTCTGGGAATTATAATACATTTCACATGCCTCAAGGTCATTCATTTTGTGCTTTTTCTGCAGCAGTGCAACCACCTCTGCGCCGACAGCGGCACGGTTTTCGTGATGGGTATATTCCTTCTCCTGCTCTCCGGCATCGCTTTCCAGATAGGTCAGCCCGTCAATCATGCCGACAAAGAAATCAATATCCATTTCGGGGAAGGTTTTGTGGCTGTCCAGAATCAGGTCAATGAAGCCGGACTGCTGAAAGGAAATAAATACCTTATTACTGGGGATATTTTTCAGATCACTGTAATATTCTACGCAGGAAACAACTAAAGTACGCTGGTCCATTTTTCTCTCTCCTTTTTACTCATAAAAAATTTACTAAGATTTATGATACCGCATTTTCACATAATTTTCAACCATTCCCCGCAGGAAAACTTGACATTCTCCGATTTTCCAGTATGCTAAAGGAAGCAAGATAAAATTGGAAGGAAGTGCTTATTTTGGTAGCAGTAAAAATAGATGAAACCTTAAAGGAACGCTGCCCAGATGCTGCTTTGGGGCTTTTGCAGGCAAAGGTTGCGGTTGCGCCCGATCCGGAAGAATTTCTGGCACTGCTGAATGGGAAAATTGCGGAGCTTTCCGAGGTGGAGCTTTCGCAGGCAAATAAGAGAGATAAAATTCAGACAACCAGAAAGGCGTATAAGGCATTGGGGAAGGAGCCCAACCGCTATCGTTCCTCCGCAGAGGCAATGTGCAGAAGAATTGCAAAGGAACGAGGGCTGTATTACATCAATAACGTGGTGGATATCAATAATTATCTTTCCATCAAATCGGGGTATTCTATGGGGACGTATGATCTTGCGAAAACAAAGGGCGACATCCTCTGGATGCGTGCGCCCGAAGGCACGGCATACCGCGGCATCGGCAAGGATGTGCTGAATATTGAATTTTTGCCGGTTTTGTTTGACGAGGAAGGACCCTTCGGCAATCCCACCAGTGATAATGACAGAACCATGATTACGGATGCAACAGAGGATTTGCTTCTGGTATATTATGCCTTTGATGGGGCAGAGGATTTGCCTGCGCTTCTCTCCGAAGCAAAGGACTTACTGGAAAAATATGCAGGGGGCAGAGAATTTGAGACGGAAATCTTGATTTGAAAAATCCGAATATAATAAGGAAGGTGATCGGATGAAAACCTTTGAAAGCTTATATCGGGACTATTACCAGAAGGTATATGCGTTTCTCAACCGCATGTGTGCCGATGGAGATTTAGCGGAGGATTTGACGCAGGAAACCTTTTTGCAGGCATATAAATCACTCTATAAATTTCGGGGAGAGTGTGAGGTTTTTACCTGGCTTGCGGCAATTGGCAAGCATACCTATTTCAAATATCTGAAAAAGAAGCGGCTGCATCTGGATGCGGCGAATTTGGATTTGGTGGCGCAGAACTATCTGAAGGGGGATGTCAGCCCGGAGGAGCATGTCAGCCAGAAGGATATTGAAAAAGCGGTGCGCAAGGTGGTTGAGGATATCCCGAAGAAATACCGCGATGTAGTGGTGCTGCGTGTTTATGCGGAGCTGCCGTTTTCGCAGGTTGCACAGATACTCAGGATTAGCGAAAATTCTGCAAAGGTGATTTATTTCAGAGCGAAGAAAATGCTGATGGAGGTGTTGAAGGATGAATTGGAAATGTGAACTGGTGATGGATCTGGCACCTCTGTATTATGACGGGGTTGCAAGCAGGGTCAGCAAAAGGCTGGTGAAAAAGCATCTGCGTGAGTGCCCACAGTGCCGCACCTATTATAAAAAATATCACCCTGTAGACAAAGTTCCCACAGAAGTCCCGAATTGGGATGTGGAGGAAAATTATGCCATGCTGGCAAGAAAAGTCCGCAAAAGACGGCTTGTGCTTTGGGGCGGCTTCCTTTCCTATCTGAGCACGACAATTGTTGCACTGGTGTTTTGGTATGCAAGGGAACAAAAAAAGATGAAAAAAATTTAAGACAGAAAATGCCGAAAATCCGAGGGTTTCTGTCGGCTCTCTTTTTTGCACAAAAAAAATTGCGAAATTTGTGTAACTTTTTTCGTAATTTAGGGTACTAAGTTAAAGTAACGAAAAAATGGAACGGATTTCGGTAAATGAAATAGTTTCTCATATTCCCTGAAAAAGGGGAGAAGGAGTGGAAAAATGAGCTTTCGTGTGTTAGGGACGGGCATGTATGTCCCACCCAGGGTTGTTACGAATGATGACCTGTCACAGTTTTTAGAGACCAATGACGAATGGATTACCCAGAGGGTCGGCGTAAAGGAACGCCATATCAGCACAAATGAAACGGCGGCGGATATGGGTGCCAAGGCTGCAAGGGCTGCTTTGGAAAACAGTGGCGTAGCGGCGGAGGAAATCGACCTGATTTTGGCGGCAAGCGTCAGCGGGGAGAGCATTTCCCCTTCTGTTTCCTGCATGATTCAGAATCTGCTGGGGCTTTCCTGCATGACCATGGATATCAATGCGGCATGCTCTGCGTTTGATTTTCTTCTGGAAACGGCGGCAGGGTTCTTTGCCAGAGGCAAGGTGAAGAAGGTGCTCGTTATCGGGGCAGAACGTCTGAGCCGCCTGCTGGACTGGAATGACAGAGGCACCGCGGTTATCTTCGGTGACGGCGCAGGTGCGGTGGTTCTGGAAGCAGGTGAAAATTATCTGGATGCTGTTTTTGATGTAAAGGGCGGCGATGATGTCATTGATATTCCACAGCCTGTAGGGATGTCTCCCTTCTATGAAAGAGGGCAGGAAAAGAAGCCTTATATTCACATGGCAGGGCAAGAAACCTTTAAATTTGCGGTAACCGCCATTTGCAGAGACTGCAAGGAAATTCTGGAGCGCAATGGGCTGACCTTTGATGATATCGCGTATATTGTGCCGCATCAGGCAAATCAGCGCATCATTGATTTCGCAAGCACAAAGCTGAAGGTGCCCAAGGAAAAATTTTATTTAAATATTCATAAATACGGCAATACTTCTTCCGCCAGCATTCCCATTGCCTTGGACGAACTGAACCGGGCAGGGAAGCTGCATAGAGGAGATTTATTATTACTGCCTGCCTTTGGCGGCGGTCTGGCAAGCGCCTGTTGTTTAGTAAGATGGTAAAAAAGAAAAGAAAACAAGAAAAAAGGTAAAAGAAAAGGAGAAAAAATTATGGTATTCGAAAAAATCGCAGCAATGTTGGCAGAAAAACTGGAATGTGACGCAGCAGAAATCAAGATGGACACAGAATTCAGCACACTGGGCATCGACTCTCTGGACGTTATGGAGCTTCTGATGAATCTGGAAGAAGAGCTGGGCACAGAAATTGAAATGGGCGAAAACAAAGTAAACACTGTTGGCGATCTGGTTAAGCTGATCGAAGAAAAACAGGCGTAAGAAAAAAACAAAGGAAAAGGAGGACGACGATATGATCGTTTCACCGATTTGTGAGATGCTGGGCATCAAATATCCTATTTTTCAGGGCGGTATGGCATGGATTGCTGACGGCAAGCTGGCGGCAGCGGTTTCCAATGGCGGCGGCCTTGGGATTATCTCTGCAATGAACGCAGGCGGCGATTATCTGAGAGAACAGATTCGCATTGCAAGAAGCCTGACAGATAAACCCTTCGGCGTGAATATCATGCTGATGAGTCCCCATGTGCAGGAAGTGGCAAAAATCGTTGCGGAGGAAAAGGTGGCAGTAGTCACCACAGGTGCAGGCATTCCCAATCAATATGTTCCCATGTGGAAGGAAGCAGGCATCAAGGTGATTCCTGTAGCGGCTTCTGTCGCAGCGGCAAAGATGATGGCGAGAGCAGGTGCTGATGCTGTCATTGCCGAAGGTGGCGAATCCGGCGGTCATATCGGCGAGCTTTCCACCATGCCCTTGGTTCCCCAGGTGGCAGATGCGGTGGATATCCCTGTACTGGCGGCAGGCGGCATCGGCGACGGCAGAGGGATGGCAGCGGCATTTATGCTGGGCGCAGTTGGCGTGCAGTTGGGCACTCGTTTCCTGCTTGCAGAGGAATGTGGTGTGCATCAGAATTATAAGGATATGGTGAAAAAGGCAACGGATGTTTCCACAACAGCGACAGGCAGACGCTTCGGCGGCAGCACCTGCCGTGTGATGAAAAACCAGTTTGCCCGTCATTTTCTGCAGGTGGAATATGCCCCCGAAACAACCGCCGAAATGGTAGATAAGCTGGGCGTTGGCGCACTGCGCAAGGCAGCAGTGGAGGGCGATACCAAGGAAGGCTGCTTTATGGCAGGGCAGATTGCCGGCATGGTGAAAAAGGAACAGCCTGCGGCAGAAATCGTGCAGGAAATTGCAGCAGAAGCAGAGGCGTTACTGAAAGGAGCGGCAAAATGGGTAAAATAGCATTTGTTTTTTCCGGTCAGGGCGCACAGAAGGCAGGCATGGGCAAAAGCTTTTATGATAACAACGAAACCGTAAAGGATTTGTTCGACAGAGCAGAAACCCTCAGAAGCGGTACACTGGCGCAGTGCTTTTCCGGCACGGCGGAGGAGCTGAAGGAAACGCAGAATACACAGCCCTGTCTGTATCTGACAGATCTTGCGGCGGCGATTGCGCTTTCCGAAGCAGGTATCCCCGTGGATGGCGTGGCAGGCTTTTCTCTGGGGGAACTGCCTGCATTGGCGTTTGCCGGTGCGTATAGCCATCTGGATGGCTTCCGTCTGGCTTGCATCCGCGGCAGAGCTATGGCAAAGGCTGCGGCAGAGCATCCTGCGTCCATGCTTGCGGTCATGAAGCTGGACAACGCAAAAATTGAGGAAATCTGCAAGCAGTTCAAGCAGGTGTATCCCGTAAACTATAATGCGCCCGGTCAGCTTGTTGTGGCAGGGGCGATTGAGGAAATGGATGCCTTTAAGCAGGCGGTGCGTGAAGCAGGCGGCAGAGGTCTGCCCGTAGCAGTCGGCGGGGGGTTCCATTCTCCTTTCATGGATGGAGCAAGCAGGGAATTTTCCGAGGATGCAAGAGAATTTGAGCTGAGAAAGCCCGTGCTGACCGTTTATTCCAACTTTACCACAGAGCCCTATACGGAAAACGTACTGGAATTGATGGAAAATCAGATTAACCACAGCCTGCGTTGGCAGGAAAGCATGGAACGCATGGCGGCGGATGGCTTTGATACCTTCATTGAGGTAGGCATCGGCGATACGCTGAAAAAGCTTATCAAGCGCATCCTGCCCGAAGCAAGGGTATACAGCGTTTCCAATATGGAGGAAATCGAAAAGGTGAAGGAGGAAATGGGATGCTGAAAGGAAAAACAGCAGTCGTAACCGGCGGCTCCAGAGGGATTGGTAAGGCAATCTGCCTGAAATTTGCAGAAAATGGTGCAGATATTGCGTTTTTATATGCGGGCAATACCGTGAAGGCGGAGGAAACCGTAAAGGAATTGGAAGGACTGGGCGTAAAGGCAAAGGCATATCAGTGCAACGTTGCGGATGCAGATGCCGTTGCGGCAGTTATAAAGGAAATCGTGAAGGATTTCGGCGGCATTCAGATTCTGGTGAATAACGCAGGCATTACGAAGGATAAGCTGGTGCCCATGATGAAGGCGGCAGATTTTGACGCAGTCATTGATACAAACCTCAAGGGCGCATTTTATATGACAAAAGGGGTATATCCTCTTTTCCTGAAGCAGAAGGGCGGCAAGATTATCAATATCAGCTCCGTTTCCGGTCTGACAGGCAACCCCGGGCAGGCAAATTATTCCGCATCCAAGGCAGGGGTAATCGGGCTGACAAAATCCGTTGCAAAGGAACTGGCTTCCAGAGGGGTATGCTGCAATGCAATCGCTCCCGGCTTTATCGCAACGGAAATGACACAGGCATTGGAAAACGATGCATTGAAGGATGCCATCCCCATGAAGCGCTTCGGCGAAGCGGAGGAAGTGGCGAAGCTGGCATTGTTCTTAGCGTCGGAACATTCTGATTACATTACAGGCGAGGTCATCCGTATTGATGGCGGTCTGGCATGCTGAATCGGCGCGAAGGAACCGAAAAAGCAGTCGGATTTCGCAGGAAAGGATTGATGAAATGAGACGAGTAGTAGTAACAGGCATCGGCGCAGTGACCCCCGTGGGCAATAACGTGCCGGAATTCTGGGAAGCAATTAAAAACGGAAAAAACGGTATCGCACCCATCACCAGATTTGATGTCAGCGAAAGCAAATATAAGCTGGCGGCAGAGGTGAAGGAGTTTGATCCGACAAAATATATGGATAAGCTGACAGCAAAGAAGCTGGATCGTTTCGTGCAGTTCGCTATGGTGGCAGCCGGCGAGGCGATGGCAGACAGTCAGCTGGAAGGCAATATTGAAAAAGAGGATTTGGCGGTTTATTTCGGCAGCGGCATCGGCGGCTTTGAAACGCTTTGCGAAAGCTATGATGTGCTGAGGGAAAAAGGACCTCGCCGTGTTTCTCCTCTGTTCATCCCCAAGATTATCAATAACATTGCGGCAGGCAATATTGCCATTCACTATCAGGCGCAGAATGCCTGTGTTGCGGTTTCTACTGCCTGTGCGACAGGTACAACTGCTATCGGTGAAGGCTACAGAGCCGTTCTGCATGGCTATACCACAGCGGCAATCTGCGGCGGCAGTGAAGCGGCAATCGTTCCGTTGGCAGTGGCAGGCTTCGGCAGCTGCATGGCACTGAATGCATCGGAAGACCCCAATGCGGCATCCCTGCCCTTCGATAAACGCCGTGCAGGCTTCGTTATGGGCGAGGGCGCAGGTGCGGTAATTCTGGAAGAATATGAACACGCAAAGGCGCGCGGCGCAAAAATTTATGCGGAAATCGTAGGCTATGGCTCCACCTGTGATGCACACCATGTAACCGCTCCTGCGGAGGAAGCAATCGCAAGCGGCAAGGCAATCGTAAATGCAATGGCAGGTCTGGAAGGCGTAAAGCCCGAAGAAATTTATATCAATGCACATGGTACAGGCACAGCCTTGAATGATAAAACAGAAACCAGAGCTATCAAAAATGCCTTTGGCGAAGCAGATGCGAAAAAGGTTCACATCAGCTCCACAAAATCCATGACAGGGCACATGCTCGGTGCAGCAGGTGCAGTAGAGGCAATCGCGGCAATTCTGGCAGTGCAGGAGGATGTTATCCCTCCTACCATCAACCTGAAGGAGGCTGACCCCGCGTGTGATTTGGACTACACCCCCAATACAGCAGTTAAGACAACCGTAGAAGCGGCAATGTCCACTTCTCTGGGCTTTGGCGGTCATAATGCCTGTGTTGCATTCAGAAAGATGAGGGGCTGATGAATATGGATACGAATAAAATCAATGATCTGGCGAAGATTCTGCGCCAGAATCAGCTGACAAAATTAGACCTGACAGAGGGGGATACCCGTATCGTTCTGGAAGCAGGCGGCAGACAGGCGGTAGTGGAAATGCCTGTGGTTTCTGTGGAAAACATAGCGGAAGTGCCTGTTGCAGAAGTGCCTTCTGTGGAAAAAGCAGAAGCACCCGCAGGCGTGGAGCAGAAATCCCCGCTGGTGGGTACGGTTTATCTTGCGCCACAGGCAGGGGCAGAGCCCTTTGTGCAGGTGGGCGATAAGGTGAAAAAGGGCGATGTGCTCTGCATTGTCGAATCCATGAAGATGTTCAATAATATCGAAGCAGAACTGGAAGGCACGATTGCGGCGGTCTGCGTGGATAATGGGCAGATTGTGGAATTCGGTCAGCCCTTGGTTCGCATCCTGCCCGAAAAGGAGGAAAACTGATGAATCAGGAAGAAATCAAAAAAATCCTGCCCCATAGAGATCACATGCTTCTGATTGATGAAGCAGAGCTGAGAGAGGGCAAGGCTTACGGCAAAAAAACCATCCGAGGGGATGAATTTTTCCTGCAGGGGCATTTCCCCGGTAATCCGGTTGTCCCCGGTGTCATTCTCTGCGAAATTCTGGGGCAGAGCGCGTGTGTCCTGCTTTCCGGTGAGGCAGAGGGCATTACCCCCTTCTTTACGGGACTGGATAAGGTGCGTTTTAAAAACCCCGTACACCCCGGGGATGTATTTGAAACAGAATGTACCCTGCTCAAGCATAAGGGCCCCTTTTACTGGGCAGAGGGCAAGGGCTATGTAGACGGTAAGTTGTGTGTCAGTGCAGAGTTTTCCTTTGCACTTATCAAGGAGTGACAGGAAATGTTTTCTAAAATTCTCGTTGCCAACAGAGGCGAAGTGGCAGTCCGCATCATCCGTGCCTGCAAGGAAATGGGCATCGAGACGGTGGCTGTCTATTCCGAGGCGGACAGAAATTCCCTGCCCGTTGCCCTTGCGGATGAGCGTATCTGCATTGGCGGCAATGCGGCGGCAGAGAGCTACTTAAATCAGAAAAATATCATCAGCGCAGCGCTGGCAACCAATTCCGAGGCAATTCACCCCGGCTATGGCTTTCTTTCCGAAAATGCAGGCTTTGCCAAGCTTTGCGAAGAAAACGGCATTGTCTTTATCGGCCCGAAAAGCGAGGTTATCTCTGCCATGGGCGATAAGGATACCTCCCGTCAGCTGATGCAGCAGGTCGGCGTGCCCGTTGTTCCCGGAACGGAGGTTCTTAAGGATGTAGAGGAAGCAAAGAAATATGCCAAGGAAATCGGCTATCCGCTTCTGGTAAAGGCAACGGCAGGCGGCGGCGGCAAGGGTATCCGCGTGGTGGCGAGAGAGGAAGACCTTGCGGATGCCTTCCATACGGCATCGCGCGAGGCGGAGAGTGCCTTCGGCAATGGGGATGTTTTCTTAGAGAAATACCTTACCCATGTGCGCCATGTGGAAATGCAGATTCTGGCAGACCAACAGGGGAACATCCTCTGTCTGGGCGAAAGAGACTGCTCTCTCCAGCTGAATAAGCAGAAGGTACTGGAGGAAACGCCCAGCCCCGTTATGACAGAGGATATCCGCAGAAAAATGATGGATGCGGCAGTTCTGGCGGCAAAGGCGGCAAATTATACCAATGCAGGCACAGTAGAATTTCTGCTTGCACCCGATGGGCAGTTTTATTTCATCGAAATGAATACCCGTTTGCAGGTGGAGCATCCCATTACGGAGGAAATCAGCGGCGTGGATATTGTGAAATGGCAGATTCGTATTGCCTGTCAGGTGCCCCTGAATATGAAGCAGGAGGATATCCGCCTGCAGGGACACGCCATCGAATGTCGTATCAATGCACGTTCTACAGGCAGAGTGGAGTTTCTGCATATTCCCGGCGGCGGCAGAGTGCATTTCGATACCGCACTCATGCAGGATACCGTTGTGGTTCCCTTCTATGATTCCATGCTTGGCAAGCTGATTGTCCATGCAAACACCAGAGAGGAAGCCATCCGCAGAATGGAGGCATCTCTTTGCGAAATGGTAATCGTTGGGGTAGAAACCAATATTGAAGAACAGCTGCAGCTGATTCGCAGCAAAATCTTCCAGAAGGGGAATTATGATACCCTTATTCTGGACAAAATTTTGAAAAAGGGGTGATATAAATGAGTAACATTATGGGTTACTTCCGCAAATCCAAAAATGCTTTGGAAAAAGGCGGTATCACACTGAAAAATACAACAGAAGAAAAGGTGCGTTGCCCTATCTGCAAGTCCTATGAAACCAGACGTGCGATTGCGAAGCAGAAGGTGACCTGCCCCCATTGCGGACATCATTTCCGCATTGGCGCAAGAACCAGAATTAAGGCGCTTTGCGATAAGGACAGCTTCCACGAATTATTTTCCAATATCGAAACGATTGACCCGTTGGAATTTCCCGGGTATCAGGATAAAATGGATCGCGGCAGAGCCGTCAGCGGCGAGGAGGAGGGCGTTGTCTGTGGGATAGCCAAGATTCGCCATCAGCGCTGTGCGGTGTTCGTGATGGAGCCTGGCTTTATGATGGGCAGTATGGGCTCTGTTGTCGGTGAAAAAATCGCTCGCCTGTTTGAATATGCCGCAGAGCATGAGCTGCCTGTGGTCGGTTTTACGGCAAGCGGTGGCGCGCGTATGCAGGAGGGGATTCTTTCCCTGATGCAGATGGCAAAAACAAGCGGCGCAGTAGAGCAGCACAGCAAAAAGGGCGGTCTATATATCACCGTTCTGACAGACCCCACAACCGGCGGCGTGACGGCAAGCTTTGCCATGCTTGGGGATATTATCCTTTCCGAGCCAAACGCAACCATTGGCTTTGCAGGCAGAAGGGTCATTGAGCAGACCACAAAGAAAAAGCTGCCGGAGGATTTCCAGAAGGCAGAATTTCTGCTGGAGCATGGCTTTGTGGATGCCATTGTGCCGAGAACAGAACTGAGAGGAACTTTGGAAAAGCTGCTGCGGCAGCATGGCAGAAAGGAATGACGCGGATGAATGCCTATGAAAAATTACAGACGGCGAGAAGTCAGACCCGCCCGACGGCGCGTTCCTATATCGAAAAGCTGTTTCAGGAGCGGACGGAGCTGCATGGGGACAGAAAATATGCCGATGATGCGGCAATTATCGGCGGCATCGGTATGCTGGGGGATATCCCCGCAACCTTTATCGGCATTGAACGCGGACGCAATCTGGAAGAAAGAATCCGCTGCAATTTCGGCTGCCCCATGCCCGAAGGCTATCGCAAGGCACTGCGCCTGATGAGACAGGCGGAAAAATTCCACAGACCGGTCATCTGTTTTGTGGATACCTCCGGTGCATTCTGCGGCGAGGAGGCAGAGGAACGCGGACAGGGACAGGCGATTGCCGATAACCTTATGCAGATGATGGGACTGGAAACGCCGATTATTACGATTGTCATTGGGGAAGGCGGCAGCGGCGGTGCCTTGGGGCTTTCCGTTGCGAATAAGCTGTATATGCTTGAAAATGCGGTCTTTTCTGTTATTTCCCCTGAGGGCTGCGCAAGTATTCTCTGGGAGGATGCCAAGCTTGCGCCCGATGCGGCAGAATGTCTGCATATTACGGCGGAGGATATGAAGGAATTCGGCGTAGCAGAAGAAATTATTCCTGAGGACTTTGTGCATTTCGGAAAAATGTGCGATGAAATGAAGGAAAAACTCATCCTTGATTTAAAGGGATGGTCGAAAAAAACAGGAAAAGAGCTTTCCGAAGAAAGATATCAGCGCTTCCGTAAGCTGGGACGCTGGGCAGAATAAAAAATAAGCCTTTACGAGAGGTCGGGTGACTTCTTGCAAAGGCTTTTTTATTTTTCGTCAGTATCCTTTTTGCTGCATTCGGGGCAGAGTCCCGTAAATTCCAGAGAATGTCCCGTAATCCGAAATCCCGTTTTCTGTTGCAGGGTTTCCTCTAATTCACTGAGTGGGCAGGTATCCACAGGAATTACCTTGCCGCAGAGGTCGCAGACCAGACGGTGCGAATGATCCTTTTTTGCTAAGGAATAATATGCCTTCCCATCCTGCCGGACAGAGCGGATGAGAATTTTCTTTTCTGTCAGCGTGTTCAGCGTGCGGTAAACGGTGGAAACATTCATGGGAAGAATCGGCTCGGCTAAGGCGTGTAGTTCCTCTGCCGTCATGGGGCGTGCCTGCTTTTGCAATAAAAGCAATAGTACTTGCCGCTTTTTTGTGGATTTCAAAGCTGCATTTTTCAGAATATTCTGTTCCATTCCTGTCCCTCCCTTCGTTCTTATGATAGTATACCCAAATGGGTTTGTCAATGCAGGGAAGACACAGACAGGGGAAAAGAAAATTTTCCTGCACCGACAGCGTTGCAAAAAGTGGGATGGTTTGATAGGATAGGAAAAGAGAGAAAAAAGCCGACCGCTTTTGCAGATAAACAGAGAGGAAGGGAAATATTTCTCGGGAAATTTCGGGAAATATTCTTATTTCGGGAAGGAGAAGGACGCATGACAAAAAAAGAAAAGGTAACAATTATTTTAGAGCTTTTGCACGAGCATTACGGTCCGACAAAATGCTATCTTGACCACGAAAACGCATGGCAGCTTCTGATTGCAACCATGCTTTCCGCACAATGCACCGATGCCAGAGTGAATCTTGTAACGAAGGATTTATTCAAGAAATACACCTCTGTCAAGGACTTTGCACAGGCAGACCTTGCGGAACTGGAGCAGGATATTCACTCGACAGGCTTTTATCATAATAAGGCGAAGAATATCATTGCCTGCTGTCAGAAGCTTTTGCAGGACTATAACGGAGAGGTTCCCTCGGATATCGAGCAGCTGACTGCCCTTGCGGGTGTCGGCAGAAAAACGGCAAATGTTGTGCGCGGAAACTGGTATCATATCCCCAGTGTGGTGGTGGATACGCATGTTAAGCGCGTTTCCAACCTGCTTGGGCTGACAAAAAACGAAGACCCCGTCAAGATTGAATTTGACCTGATGCAGCTTGTTCCGAAGGATAAATGGATTGACATCAATACCCAGATGATTGCACATGGCAGGAAAATCTGCATTGCACGCAGGCCGAAATGTCAGGAGTGCTTCCTGCTGCCCTATTGCACAGGCGGCAAGGCGTTAGAAAAAGAGAAAAAGAAAAAAGAGAAAAAGGCATAATATAGGAAGGACACAGAGACATAGAAAGGAGAAAACAGAAATGAAATCGAAGAAGCTTTTGGCGGCGGCGCTTGCGGCAGTGCTGACCTTGGCAGGCTGCGGCACAACTGTACTGAGTGCGGAGGAAACAAAGGAATTGCTGACGCTTTCGCAGAAAACCATGGCAACAGTGGAAAGCATGGCAGCGGAAATGACGATGGAAATGGATATGTCCATGGGCGAGGAAACCGCGGAAACTACCACAGTCGCTAAAATTCTGACACAGCAGAACCCCCTGCGGATGCAGATGAACCTCTCCGCGACCTTGGAGGATGGCACAGAAGCGCAGAACATGCAGATGTACGCCGAGGAGGAGGATGGCAAGCTGCGCACCTATGTTTTGGCGGCGGATACATGGTATAGCCAGACGATGGAGCTTGGCAGTCTTGCACAGTATAACGCGGAGGAAAATGTGACACTCTATCTGAGCAATTTAGCCGATTTTTCCGCAACCGCAACAGAAAAAATCAATGATACCGAAGCAACAAAAATCGAAGGTACACTGAAAAAAGATGTTCTGCAAAAGGTGCTTGCGGAAAGCGGCATGACAGAAACCGCTGCGGCAATGGGTGTCACAGAGGAACAGCTTGCAGCCCTTACCGAATCGGTGAAAAGCCTTCCCCTGACGCTCTGGATTGATGCGGATGGCTATGTGCTGAAATATGAAATGAACTTGACTGAGGTAATGCAGAAAATTATGGATAAGGCGATGGAAGCTGCCGGCAGTACGGATGCGTCCTCTGCCGTAAAGGTGGAAAAAACAAGTATTTCCATGGTTTGCAGCCAGTTCAACGCAGTTAAGGAAATCACCATTCCCGAAGAAGCAAAGAGCGCAGAAAGCATTTCGGCAAATCAATAATCCGGAGCATAAAAAACCCCGAAGGAAATTTCCTTCGGGATTTTTGTATTCAGATTTATTATACTCTTGCAACACCCAGTGTTACCTTTTCACCATTGATATTCCATTCCTTGCTCAGCTCGCCGCCCTTGCCTGCGACAACCTCAACTGCCAGTACATCGCCCTTGATGTCATTTGCAGCAAGGATTTCTGCAATCTTTGCGTTGCCGTCATAGTAAACGCGGATGCGGTCTGTTACGTTGAAATCAGCTTCCTTACGCATGGTCTGTACCTTGGAAACGATTTCACGCACGAAGCCTTCTTCCACCAGTTCGGGTGTCAGGTTTGTGTCCAGAACAACGGTCAGGTTGTTGTCGCCAGAGGATACGAAGCCGTCCTTTTCTGCGGTATCAACCAGAACATCATCCATCTCCAGAACAACCTCGCTGCCGTCTACGGTGAAGGAAACCTTGCCGTCTGCCTTCAGCTGTGCCATGAAGCCGTTGCCCTCTACCTCCTTCAGATAAGCACCGATGGCAGGAACCAGCTTGCCGTATTTCTTGCCCAGTGTTCTCAGCTGAGGCTTGAAGGTGTAGGTTGTGAAGGCTTCTACGTCATCTGTGAAGGAAACTGCCTTCACATTCAGCTCGTCCTTGATGATGTCGCAGTATTCTGCGGGCAGGCTCTGTGCTGCCTTTACATACATCATAGCCAGAGGCTGTCTGTTCTTCATTGCGCTTGCGTTTCTTGCCGCACGGCCTTCCACAACAACCTTCAAAACGAAGTCCATGTTTTCTTCCAAATCAGCATCTACCCATTCTGCATGGTATGCAGGCCAATCGCAGAGGTGAACGGATTCGGGAGCGCCTGCATCCACCTTCTTCACCAGATTGCCGTAGATTTCCTCTGTGATGAAGGGTGTGAAGGGTGCTGCCAGTTTTACCATGGTTTCCAGAACGGTATACAGTGTCATATAAGCATTGATTTTATCCTGTTCCATGCCTTCTGCCCAGAAACGCTCACGGCTTCTTCTTACATACCAGTTGGACAGGTCATCCAAGAAATCAACCATTGCACGGGCAGGCTCTGTCAGCTTGTAGCCCTCCAGAGATTCATCCACGAATTTATTCAGTGTCTGCAGCTTGGAGAGAATCCATTTATCCATGGGAGCCAGCTTTTCATAATCCAGTGTGTATTTTGTAGGATCGAACTGGTCGATTTCTGCGTACAGGATGTAGAAAGCGTAGGTGTTCCACAGCGTACCCATGAATTTTCTCTGCATTTCGGATACAGCCTCATCATAATAGCGAGAGGGTAGCCAAGGCGCGGAGTTTGCGTAGAAGTACCAACGAACCGCATCGGCACCCTGCTTATTCAGTGCATCCCAAGGGTTAACAACGTTGCCTTTATGCTTGGACATCTTCTGACCGTCCTTATCCTGCACATGTCCCAGAACGATGCAGTTCTTATAGGGAGCCTTATCGAACAGCAGTGTGCTGACAGCCAGTAGAGTATAGAACCAGCCACGGGTCTGGTCAACTGCCTCGGAGATAAAGTCTGCGGGGAAGTTTTCATCGAAGATATCTTTGTTTTCAAACGGATAGTGCCACTGTGCGAAGGGCATGGAGCCGCTGTCGAACCAGCAGTCGATAACCTCAGGCACTCTTGTCATCAGCTTGCCACATTTCGGGCAGGTGATGTGTACCGCGTCGATGAAGGGCTTGTGCAGTTCGATGTTGTCGGGGCAGTCGGGAGACATTTCCTTCAGCTCTGCAATGCTACCGATGGTGTGTCTGTGTCCACATTCACATTCCCAGATGGGCAGTGGAGTACCCCAGTATCTTTCGCGGGACAGACCCCAGTCGATAACGTTTTCCAGGAAGTTGCCGAAACGACCCTCCTTGATGTTGTCGGGATACCAGTTGATGGTTCTGTTGTTGCGCACCAGATTATCTCTCAGTGCAGTCATTTTGATGAACCATGTGCTTCTTGCATAATACAACAGAGGTGTGTCACATCTCCAGCAGAAGGGATAGTTATGCTCGAAGGGCAGTGCTGCAAATAAGGTGCCGTTTTCTTCCATATATTTCAGAATAACAGGATCGGCATCCTTTACGAACAGACCTTCAAAGGGGCCTGCCAGGCTGTTCAGGTGACCTGTGGTGTCAACATTTTGATAGAAGGTTACATCATATTTTTTACATACACGGTAGTCATCCTCACCATACGCATACGCAGTGTGAACGATACCGGTACCATCTGTCAGTGTTACATAATCATCGCAGGTTACGAAGTAGCCCTTGAAGTCCTCACCGTTGGGCTGGAAATCGAACAGGGGTTCATATTTTACATATTCCAGATCGCCGCCCTTCATGGATTCTACGACTTCATAATTGCCTTCGCCCAGAACGCTGTCCAAGAGTGCTTCAGCCATGATTACATAATAATCCTGATATTTTGCTTTAACATAGGTTTCGTTTGCATTTACGGACAGAATTACGTTGGAGGGCAGTGTCCAAGGGGTTGTTGTCCAAGCAAGGAAGTAGGTGTTTTCTGTGCCTTCCATTTTAAATTTTGCAATGGCAGAGGTTTCCTTTACATCCTTATAGCCCTGTGCAACCTCATGAGAGGAAAGTGCTGTGCCGCAGCGAGGGCAGTAGGGAACAACCTTGTGGCCCTTATACAGCAGACCCTTGTCCCAGATCTGCTTCAGTGCCCACCATTCGGATTCGATATAGTCATTATGGTATGTGACATAGGGATGATCCATATCCGCCCAGAAGCCGACACGGTCACTCATGGAACGCCATTCCTGTTCGTATGTCCATACGCTTTCCTTACATTTTTCGATGAAGGGCTCTACGCCGTAGCCTTCAATCTGATCCTTGCCATCCAGACCCAGTGTCTTTTCTACCTCCAGTTCAACGGGCAAACCGTGTGTATCCCAGCCGGCCTTTCTCAGAACCTTGTAGCCCTTCATGGTTTTGTAGCGGGGGATTAAGTCCTTTACCGCACGGGTGATGATGTGACCGATATGGGGCTTGCCGTTTGCTGTCGGGGGGCCGTCATAGAAGGTGAAAACGGGTGCGCCTTCTCTTGCCTTGATGCTCTTGCCGAAGATGTCATTGTCCTTCCAATACTTTTCAACCTGTACTTCTCTTTCAACGAAGTTCATGTTATTGGGTACCTTGTCGTACATTTCAATTCCTCCTTAAAAATGATTTACCTTTCAAAGTGTGTTTCTCTCGTAGCTTGTTCTTTTTTCCTTTGTGTTTTTCTGATACCTCTGAAATTTTTGCCTTTTGTATTTTTTGTGTTTTATCTTCCGTATGGTTTATGATGGTGCGGTTTTTCCGCTTTTTCACTGATTGTCAATATAAAAAAACCCTTTCATCCCTACAGGACGAAAGAGTTCGCGGTACCACCTGAATTGACGGCACAAAATGCCGCCCAGCTTAGCTGCATCACCATCATGATGCTTTCCCTTAACGCGGGCTACGGCAGAGCCTACTGAGCAAAAGAACGGTTCGGACTGCCACTCCGGAGTGATTTTCTGTATCTTCCTTGTCATCGGGTTCCCACCAAGCCCCCGACTCTCTGCAGGCAAGCTGAGGATACATACTGTCTCCTTCATAGTGTTTTTTCGTATTTACCTGTGTATTATACAATGCGTACAAAAACTTGTAAAGCATTTTTTGCAAAGAAACCAAAAGAATGGTGTATTCATGAAAACTGTATACAAAAGTACCGAAATTTCAAGAGAAAATAAGGAAAAAACGCGAAAAAAACGTGATTTTTGCATACAATGTGTAAATTTACATGTAAAGACAGTTAAAAAATTTGATTTTCCGAGAAAAACTATGTATAATTGGTAATCAGAACCACGCACGGTTCTGCTTTTGTAAATATTATCTTGACAGGGTGCAGAAAACAGAAAAAATAAGAAAACCGGACATCCTGTAACACCGAAAAGGAGATTTTAAAATGAAAGGTAGAGACTTTGCACTGCTGACAGACTTATATGAGCTGACCATGATGCAGGGCTACTATGAAACAGGCGCATATAACAGAAAGGTCGTATTCGATCTGTTCTATAGAAAGAACCCCAGCGGCAACGGCTTTGCAATTACCGCAGGGCTGCAGCAGGCGATTGAATATCTGGATGGGCTGCATTTTACAGAGGAGGATATTGCATATCTGGAAAGCTTAAATCTTTTCTCTGAGGACTTCATTGACTACCTGAGAAGCTTCCGCTTTACGGGCGAGGTTTATGCCGTTCCCGAAGGAACCATCGTATTCCCGCATGAGCCGCTGATGCGTATCAAGGCCCCCATCATTGAGGCACAGCTGATTGAAACCGCACTGCTGAACATCATCAACCACCAGAGCCTGATTGCAACAAAGGCTTCCCGCGTAGTACACGCAGCACAGGGCGACCCCGTTCTGGAATTTGGTCTGCGCCGCGCGCAGGGTCCCGATGCAGGTACAGTCGGTGCAAGAGCGGCAGTCATCGGCGGCTGTGTGGCAACAAGCAACGTGCTGACAGGCAAGCTGTATGATGTTCCCGTAAAGGGTACCCATGCGCATAGCTGGGTAATGAGCTTCCCTGATGAGCTGACAGCCTTCCGCACCTATGCAAACCTGTTCCCCGATGCGTGCATTTTGTTGGTGGATACCTATAATACACTGAAAAGCGGCGTGCCCCATGCCATTCAGGTGTTTGATGAAATGAAGGCGGCAGGCACACTGCCCGAAAAAGGCTATGGTATCCGTCTTGACAGCGGTGACCTTGCATATCTTTCCAAGAGAGCAAGACAGATGCTGGATGAGGCAGGCTATCCCAATGCTGTCATTTCTGCCTCCAGTGATTTGGATGAAAATCTGATTACAAGCCTGAAGCTGCAGGGCGCAACCATCACCCTCTGGGGCGTTGGTACAAAGCTGATTACTTCTGACGATTGCCCTGCCTTTGGCGGCGTGTATAAGCTGGCGGCAGAGGAAACCGAAAACGGTGATTTTGAACCTAAGATTAAGCTGTCTAATAATGTAGAGAAGGTAACGAATCCCGGCATCAAGAAAATTATTCGTATTTATGATAAAAAGACAGGCAAGATTAAGGCTGACCTTCTGGCATTGGAGGAAGAAGAATTCACAGAGGATTCCGATTTGTATATCTATGATACGAATGCAAAATGGAAAAGCATGCAGCTGCCTGCCGGCAGCTTCACGCTTCGCGAACTGCTTGTTCCCATCTTTGTGGATGGTAAGCTGGTGTATGAATGCCCCAAGGCAATGGACATTCAGGCATACTGCAACAGAGAAAAGGATACCCTCTGGGAAGAACAGAAACGCCTGAAAAACCCCGATATTGTGCCGGTTGACCTTTCCGATAAGCTGAGCGCAATGAAGCTGAAGCTGATTGAAGCGGCAACAATGATTTAAAAAGTATAAAAAGAAAAACAATGAAAACGCTGTGCGGAAACGAAAAAGCCGCATGGCGTTTTTTGTGCTTTTCTGAGGTTTCTTGCACAATCTGTGAAAAATTGGTATACTGATGCCAAGAAAAGGGGAGGGGGGATTTATTTGCAAACGATTTATTTTTCTGAAAGATTGCTGTGCCAGCTGGAACGGCTGCATACCGTGCCGCTGACGCTTGTAGAAGCACCTGCCGGCTATGGAAAAACAACCGCCCTGAAGCATGCCCTCAGAGATGTGCCGTATGGGGCATTGCGCTGGCATAATGCGCAGGATGCCACAGTCTGCTGCGATTGGCTCGTGCGCCAGATTGCACAGAAGGACTCTGCTCTGGCACAGCAGATTTTCGATTTATATCATGAAAACGGGCCTTTGGTGCATGCAAAGCCTGCGGAGGAATCCTCGCTTTATCTGATGATTGATAATTTTCAGGTGATTGCGGCGCAGTTCCCGTTTTCCGTTTTGCAGCTGCTTTCTGCCCTGAAGGGTACCGCTGTGCATGTTATTTTTCTTTCTCGCAGCTTTTGGCAGCTGCCGATACAGGATTTGATGCACGTCTGTTATATTTCCAAAAAGGATTTTTTCCTGCGAAAAGAGGATATTATCTGCTTTGCAGAGGAGCTGGGCATTTCCCTTACGGAAAAGCAGGCGATACATATTCAGAAGGAAACAGGCGGTTGGGCGGCGGTTGTTTCGCTGTATCTGCAAAACGGCTGCGAAGAGGTGGAATGGAAAAAGCTGAGCCGTCTGATGGAGGATTTATTCTGGAGAAGGCAGGAGGATATCCTTAAAAAGGCGCTGCTGCGTCTTGCGCAATTTGAAACGGTAGATGTAGAAATGGTGCGCGCGCTGACAGAGGACATTGCGGATTTGCAGCAGATGGGCGAGTGGTTTTATAGTCTGCCCCTGCTGTACTATGATGCGGAGCAGCAGAGGTACTGCCTCTGTGCGCTGCTGCGGAAGTTTTTGCTTTATCGCCTGCATAATGCGTCCTTTCTGACGCAGTGGGACAGCTATCATCGCTGTGGCTGCTGGTATCGGGAGCATGGGGAGACGAAAAAAGCCGTTGCCGCCTTCTATAAGGTTCTGGATTATGCGGGAATTCTTTCCTGCGATTTGACAGGGCTTCTATTCGAAAAATTCGATAAGCTTTCCTATACGGAAATTGCAGGGGAGATTCTGAGACATTGCCCGATGGAAACGAAGCAGAGGTATCCCTTATCCCTTCTTCGGCTTTGCTATGCGCTTTTTGCCGATGCCGCTTTTACGGAATATCAACAGCTTCTGGAGGAAGCGAAGGGCATCATCTGTGATGGGAATGACCCCAATCTTCTGGGAGAATGGGAGCTGATTGCCGCCTTTCAGGATTTCCCCAATCTGGAAAAAATGGAACAGCATTATCAGCGGGCAAAACGCCTGATGACAGCGCCATCTGTTATCTTTACGGTGGGAGAACCGTTTTTGTTCGGCAGTATTTCCATGTGGCGGCTGTTCTATACAAAGCCGGGTGAACTGGAACGAACCGCAGAAACATTGGAACGCGTCATGAAGCTGTATAATTCCCTGACGGCAGGGCATGGCAGCGGTGCGGCGGAGCTGTATCGGGGCGAGGTCTGCTGTGCGCAGGGGCGCTTCGCCGATGCGGAAATCTATGGCTATCAGGCGTTGTATGCGTCTCTGCAAAGAAAGAATGCCTGCGTGACCTATGGTGCGGCGCTGCTTCTTGGCACCAATGCAGTCTATCGCGGAGATTTGGAGGCATGGAAGCGAACCTTGGACTATCTGGAGGACCCTGCGCATACCTATGCCTTCCTGCAGGATACCTTTCTGGATGTGTGCATGAAGGAAACGGTACAGAGCTATTTTGCCATGCTGCAGCCGAAGGAGAGCAGATTGCGAAAACGCCTGCAAGCGGCATCCAATCGGCTGTATGATTTGAATTTTACAAACAGTGCCATCAAGGGCGTGCGTATTCCAAGAATTATTCTGAAGAAGAATTATCATAAGGCGATTGGGATTCTGGAGGTAGCATTGAAGGTGGATGCAAGGCTGATTGCCCTTCCGTCCCGGCTTTTTATCCACACCAATCTAGCACTTTGCTATTTTGCTATCGGACGCAGCCGAAAGGCGGCGGAGCATCTGGAATTTACGCTTTCCTTGGCAGAACGGGATCAGGTGCTTTCGTTTGCGGCTTATTTCCGCGAATATCTGGAGCCGTTGTTTTATCTGCCCTCTGTTTCCAGAAAATATGCCGCTGTCATTCAGGAAATCCGTAGCCTGCCGATACAGAATATCCCTGCTGTGCCGGAATGGAAGGCGTTCATTCCCAAGCAGGAGAATGAATGGGAGGAGCCGCTCAGCAAACGGGAGCGTGAAATTGCGGAGCTTGCGGCAAGAGGACTTCGCAACGGAGAAATTGCCGAAATGCTGCATATTTCAGAGGGTACGGTCAAGAATCATCTGAAGATTGTGTTCCGAAAATTGAATATCGACCGCCGTTCCAGTCTAAGGGGACGGTTGCGTTAAGAAAAAGATAAAAAATGTCCCTTTCGTGATATACCATAAAAGCGGAAAAATTTGTAAAATAAAGGAAGATAGAGTTCAGTTGCGTGCATTTGTCCGCAGAGGAAAAGGGGTATTTTTCCTGCGGGAGGGAACAGGTGCAGATGAACAGTACCCATAGCAGAAATGTAAAAAGCAAAATGTAAAAAGCATGGAGGGGAGGGAGTTTTTTGGTACAGGCTGAGAAATTGCTGTTATGGGATATTTTTCAGGGGAAATCTATCAGAACGGAATCTCTGCACGCGGGACAAAAATGTGGAAATGAAAGAGGGGCACAGCTGCGCGCAGAAATCCCGACAGGCGGAATGTGATAAGTTGGGCAAACGCATCCGTCGGAACCTTTGTGGTACAGGTAGATACACCAAAGCGAAGGATCGGAAAATGGTGTGCAAAGGGGCGGCTGTCTTGGCATAGAATAATCAGCAGACCCTTTGCAGGCGAAAAAGGCTTTGGTGCAATCGGTAAGTGCAAATACATAGAAGAAGGAGCCGCAGTGGGGATACCCCCGTTATGGCTCCTTTTTCGCTGCTTTCTGTGGTGTTACCATGCGTATTTATTGATATCCTCAAGCGTAATGCCGGGGTGCAGTGCAATGTTGATGCTGTTGGCAATGATGTTTGCCAGACGATCCACAACGGCATCCACCTCCTTCGGTGTCACGAACAGATTGCCTGTATATGGCCCAAGGATTTCGGCAATCATCTGATATTTTTCCTCCTGCTCCAGATCGGCAAGCGTCTCGTAAAACGCCGTTCCCTTTTCTGTCTGCCGAATCATTTCCTCCAGAATATAGTCCATTGTGTCATTTACAAGCGTTGCGGCATCCACCACAGTCGGTACGCCAATCGCAATCACGGGAATCCCCAGATGTGCCTCATCCAGCAGCATCCGCCGATTGCCGACCCCTGCGCCCGGCGCAACGCCGGTATCGCTCATCTGAATGGCGGCGTTAATGCGGTTGGAACGGCGTGCGGCAAGGGCATCAATCGCAATCAGCAGGGAGGGGTGCAGCTTATCCACAATCCCCTTTACGATTTCTCCTGTTTCTATCCCCGTAATCCCCATTACCCCCGGACTAACGGCGGCAACAGGGCGTACAGCCTTCTCGATTTCCACAGGAAGTGTGCCGCTGAGGTGGCGCGTCACCAGAATTTTGGAAATTACCTTCGGGCCGAGTGCATCGGGTGTGATGTTCCAATTACCAAGCCCGATTACCAGAATGCAATCCTCCCTTTTCGGCTTTGCCAGAGAGCGAATCTGCTCTGCCAGAAGCCCAATCAGCTTTTCGTGACAATCTGCATCATTTTCCTTTAGCTTTTCCGATTCCAGTGTAATATAATGCCCCATCGGCTTGCCCATACGCTCGCTTCCCGCAGGAGAGAGGATGTGTACATGTGTAAGGGAATAGTCTGCCTGCTCATCCGTTTCCACCGCTACGCCCTCAAGGGTATCTGTGGTGTCCTTCTGCGCAAGCTCCCGTGCCTCAATGGCAAGGTCTGTGCGGACAGAAAACGTCTGCGGCGCTTTTTTTTCGTCTTTTTCGTTCATGCTTTCACTGCCTTTCTGTATTTTCCTAGGGTTTTTCATTATTTTTTTCGTAGTTTTGAAAAGTATTCATTGACTTATTTCGTTCCATAAGGTAAAATATATCCGTTAAGTTAACCATGGGGTACTCGAGAGAGTGGGAAAAAAGCCCCAAGCCGTGTCGGAGGGAGCATGCCCTCAAGGTGGTTAATAGTAAGAGGAAAGAGCGATATTCCCCAAAATATCGACAGAGAAAACCACATTAAAGTAATTAGGAGGAAATAACATTGGCTAATATCAAATCTGCTAAGAAAAGAATCAAAGTGATTAACAAAAAAACACTGAGAAACAAAATGATTAAATCTCAGGTGAAAACAGCTATGAAGAAAGTAATCGTTGCTGTAAATGCAGGCGACAAGGAAACAGCAGCAGTTGCACTGAAGAACGCAGTATCTGCAATCGACAGAGCATACATCAAAGGCATCTACCACAAAAATGCAGTAGCAAGAAAGAAATCTTCTCTGACAAGACTGGTAAACAGCCTGTAATTTTTTCAACAGATCTGAAGGGATATTCCAAACGGAATATCCTTTTTTTCTGCCCCAAAACAGCCTGACTTCGCAGGGGAGAAATTCTTGCTTTCCGTCAGAAAAGGGCATATAATGAAGAACAAGTGACATTTTGAGAAAAATTTTGAGAAAAAGAGAGAGAATTTGATTTTTCGGAGAGATGAAGGAGGAATTATTGATGCTGAAGGAAAAGGCAGGACAGTATTATTTTGTGCAGGATAAAAGCTGCGCAGAGGCCATTCTGCTTGCGGCAAATGAAGCATATCATCTTGGCATGACAGAAGAAGCAACGAAGCTGTTTGCAGGCTTCCGCACCGGCATGGGCATGGGCGGCACCTGTGGTGCGCTTTCCGGTGCCATCGGTGTCTTGAGCAGCAAATACGGCACGAGAGAGGATTTAAAGACAATCTGCGCGGATTTTGTTGCCGCATTTGAACAAAAGCTGGCGCTCGGCACAACGGAATGTGCCCCTCTTGCGGCGAAGTATAAAACAGAGGGCAAACGTTGTCGGGATGCGGTGGAGCTGACCGCAGAGGCACTGGAGGAATTTATTGATAAGCTGGAGGGCAAGGCTCCTGCGGAGGGCTGTACCCTGCGCCCCGAGGATATCAAGCGCGTAAAGGGCATGGGCTTTTTGCAGCATAAGGGCACGAATCTGTTCAACGCTCGCGTCATCACCAGAAACGGACGCATTACCACAGAGGAAGCAGGTGTCATTGCGGAAGCGGCAAGGCTTTATGGTGATGGACACGTGATGATGACCACCCGTCTGACGATTGAGGTTTCGGGGATTGCTTATCACGATATTGATGCCTTCTGCGCGCATCTGGCAAAGGCAGGGCTTTCCGTCGGTGGTACAGGCAGCAAGGTGCGTCCTGTGGTTTCCTGTAAGGCAACCACCTGTCAGTATGGTCTGTATGATGCCTATGCGCTGAGCGATGAAATCCATACACGCTTCTATCAGGGCTATCGTGGGGTATCCCTGCCGCATAAATTCAAAATCGCAACAGGCGGCTGTCCCAATAACTGCGTCAAGCCGACCCTGAACGATTTGGGTATCGTGGGCGCAAGAGTGCCGCAGTATCATATCGAGGATTGCCGTTCCTGCAAAAAATGCCAGTTGGAGGAGGCTTGTCCCATCCATGCGGCGAAGAAAAACACAGACGGCAAGCTGGAAATTGATGTAGAGCTTTGCAACCACTGCGGTCGCTGTATCGGCAAATGTCCCTTCCATTGCAATGATGAGGGCGTGGATGGCTATAAGGTCTATGTCGGCGGACGCTGGGGCAAAAAGATTGCCCATGGGCAGATGCTTCATAAAATCTTTACGGATAAGAATGAGGTTCTGGATACCGTGGAAAAGGCAATCCTCCTGTTCCGTTCCGCAGGGGAAAGCGGCGAACGCTTTGCGGATACCATCAATCGTATTGGCTTTGCGAACGCGGAAAAAATCCTTCTGAGCGATGAATTGCTGCAGAAAAAGGCAGAGATTCTGGGATTGGATGTTGTCGGCGGCGCAACCTGCTAAAAAAGAGTATTCAGAAAGAAATTACTTGGAAATAAGACTGCTTTGAGGGAGACTTCGGAGCAGTTTTTTATTTTATACAAAGCAGATAGGAATTTTATCGTCATTTACTTCTTTTTATGGTAAAATAGGAAAAAAGAAAGGTTCGATCCGAAGGGAGGATTCCTGCGTGAATTTTGTAGATAGCATCATCAAAAAAAGAGACGGCGGCAAGCTGACAAAAGAAGAAATTGCCTTTTTTGTGAAGGGCGTGACGGATGGCACTCTGCCCGATTATCAGATTTCCGCCTTGCTGATGGCAATTTTTCTGAAGGGCATGGATACGGAGGAAACGGCACAGCTGACCATGGAAATGGCACATTCGGGCGGTATGTTTGACCTCTCCGCTCTGGAAGGCTGCAAGGTGGATAAGCACAGCACAGGCGGTGTTGCGGATACCACAACGCTGATTCTTGCGCCCTTGGTTGCATCTGTGGGTGTGCCTGTGGTAAAAATGAGCGGTCGGGGGCTTGGCTTTTCCGGCGGCACGATTGATAAGCTGGAATCCATCCCCGGCTTTCGGGTGGATGTGACAGAGGAGGAAGCACTGCGCTTTGCGAAGGAAAGCGGCATCGTGCTGATGAGCCAGACGGATAATCTTACGCCTGCGGATAAAAAGCTTTACGCTCTCCGCGATGTCACAGGAACGGTGGATAGCATCCCTCTGATTGCGGCAAGCATTATGTCGAAAAAAATTGCCGCAGGCGCGGATGCAATCGTACTGGATGTGAAATGCGGCAGTGGTGCCTTTATGAAAAATGCGGCGGATGCGGAAAGGCTTGCAGGCATTATGGCAGATATGGGTAGGCATGTCGGCAGAAGGGTAACGGCGGTTATCAGCAGTATGGCACAGCCCTTGGGCATGTATATCGGCAACAGCCTTGAGGTAATGGAAGCCATCGAGGTGTTGAAGGGCAATGTCGGCGGCGATTTGCTTGAGGTTTCTCTGACGCTTGGCGCGAATATGCTCCTTCTGGCGGAGCGCGTGCAGAGTGAGGAGGAGGGCAAGGCACTTCTGCTCGAAAATATCAGAAATGGCAAGGGGCTTGCAAAATTTAAGGAGCTGCTGATACAGCAGGGCGGCGATGTCCGCGTCATTGCGGATTATAGTCTGCTCCCTCTGGCAGAGGAAAAATGGGAAGTAAAAGCAACGAAATCGGGGTATCTTACCCGTATGGATACAGCCATGATTGGCAGAGCCTCGCAGGAAACCGGCGCAGGGCGGATGTTCAAGGGACAGACGCTGGATTTTGGCGCAGGTATTGTCATGAAAAAACGCACAGGTGATGTAATTGCAACAGGTGAAACCTTGGCGGTGGTATATAGTAAGAGCAGAGAAAAATGTCAGAGTGCGGCGGATTTCCTGCAAAAGGCCATCACAATCGAGGCTGCACCGCTGACAGAGCAGACACCTTTGATTTTGAAAACCATCAGACAGGAGGGTTAAGCATGAAAAGAGCGATCATTATTGTACTGGACAGCGTTGGCATTGGCGAGCTGCCCGATGCGGCGGATTTTGGGGATGTTGGCAGTAACACCCTGGTCAATATCAAGAAGGTGCGTCCGCAGACGAGCCTGCCAAACCTCTGCGCCTTAGGTCTTGGGGATATCCAAGGCAAGGATATCTCGCTTCTTGGCGAGGTTGCCGCACCGAAGGGCTGCTACGGCAAAATGGCAGAACGCTCCATCGGCAAGGATACCACAACAGGGCATTGGGAAATGGCAGGCATTATCACCAAAAGACCCTTCCCGACCTTTACAGAAACAGGCTTCCCCAAGGAGGTCATGGATGCCTTTGAAGCGGCAATCGGCACAAAAACACTCGGCAACTATGCCGAATCCGGTACGGTCATCATTCAGGATTTAGGCGTGGAGCACATGAAAACAGGCTACCCCATCGTCTATACCTCTGCGGACAGCGTGTTCCAGATTGCGGCACATGAGGATGTCATTCCTGTCCAAAAGCTGTATGAAATGTGCGAAAAGGCAAGAAAAATCCTGACAGGGAAGTATGGCGTTGGACGTGTCATTGCGCGTCCCTTCATCGGCAATGCAAAGGATGGCTTCACCCGCACCAAAAACAGAAGGGACTTCTCTCTGGAGCCGACAGGCCCGACCATTCTCGACCTCACAAAGGCGAAGGGCATGGAGGTTGTGGCTGTCGGAAAAATCGAGGATATCTTCGAGCATCGCGGCATGACCCGTACCGACCATACCACCAATAACCACGACGGCATTGAAAAGACCATTCAGTTCCTCAAGGACGATTTTGAAGGTCTGCTGTTTACCAATCTGGTGGATACCGATATGATTTACGGGCACAGAAATGACGTAGAAGGCTACGCGGGCGCACTGGAATATTTCGACAGCAGGCTGCCCGAAATTCTGGCACAGCTGAAGGAGGAGGATGTGCTTTTTATCACGGCAGACCATGGCTGCGATCCGACCACACCCAGCACCGATCATTCCAGAGAATACGTCCCCATTCTGGCTTACGGCAAGCCGATTCGGGAGGGCGTTGACCTTGGTGTCAGAAAGACCTTCGCAGATCTGGGGCAGACTATTTCCGATTATCTGGGTCTGGATGCTCATTTTGAGGCAGAAAGCTTCTGGAAGGAAATCGCGAAATAAAACGGGAACGCCTGCTCTTTTATGGGGCAGTCTTTCCTGCTTCATATACTGCTTCATATACAAAGGAGAAGTTCTATGAAAAATATAGAGGAAATCACAATCAGACCCGTAACCGAGGCAGATGCAGAGAAACTGCTTTCCATTTATGCCCCCTATGTAACCGATACCTTCATCACCTATGAATATACCGTTCCGACCGTAGAGGAATTTCGGGAACGCATCCGCAATACCCTGCAGGCATATCCCTATTTTGCGGCAGTGGAAAACGGCAGAATCATCGGCTATGCCTATGCCTCCGCATTTCATCCCAGAAGGGCGTATCTCTGGTCTGCGGAAGCAACGGTTTATCTGGAACGCGGGGTGCGTGGGCGCGGTGTCGGCAGGCTGCTGTATGAAAGGCTGGAGGAAACGCTGAAGCAGCAGAATGTGCAGAATGTCAATGCCTGCATTGCTTATCCGAATCCGCAGAGCATTGCCTTCCATGAAAAAATGGGCTATCGTGCGGTCGGGAAATTCACTGACTGCGCCTATAAGCTGGAGCAGTGGCTCGGCATGATCTGGATGGAAAAAATGCTGGGCGCGCACGAAAATCCCCCGAAGGAATTTATTCCCTACCCCGAAATTCGGAAAGAAAACGGGAACAAAGCTGAGAAATTTTCGTCAGAAGGGATAGACCTGTGAAATCGTGGGATTTGTTGCAAGAAAGCGGGTTTTGTAGTATACTGAACAGATAACTGTGGGTATCATTGTGAATGAAGGAGAACATTTATGGAAGAAACAACAATCGTGATCATGTTGAAGGATGAAGAAACCGGCTTTCTGGATCAGGAGCTTGGCTCCTATTCCGTTCCCGAAAGGGCAGAGCTGATCTGGAGTATTTATGTCAAGAGCAACGAGGTTGTGCTTCGCTTAAGCTGCGACAGAGAGCTTGAGGATTGGGAATACGAAGCGGTTTTTGATTATTACGATACAGAACCTGTAGGCGCTCTGGTGGATACCATCATAGAGGAGGAGGGCCATTGCGACCCTGTCTGGATTGTCGGGTTCCCCTTTATTGATGATCAGGATGCCATGGAAGAAAAGCTTGCAAAAATCCTGCAGGCACACGAAAAAGAGCTCTGTTCTGTTTTTGATGCAATCAAGGATAAAGAGGATGATTACCGTGAGGAATAAAGGTATCTTTTGCCTGCTTCTGGCTTTTTGCGTGTTCCTGATGAGCAGCTGCAACCTGAGCAGCCCCCTCCCCCCCGATGCAGATGCTGCCGATGGAAAGGGCGGCACAACGGAGATTATCGTGCCGGGTGGAAAAACGGATAAAGCCGATGAAAAGCAGGCGGCTGAAAAGGCCAAGAATGATGAAAAAAAGAACGAAAAGTCGGACAGCAAGAAAAGCACGCAGAATAAGCCCTTTTGGCAGGCATCCAAGGTGTATGACACTCTGACGGCGGTTGCCGCGGCGGCACAGCAGGATTATAAGGTCAACGGCGCGAAACGCGGCTGGATGAGCAAAAACGGCAAGCTTTACGGCTATTATGATGGCTGCTACATAACCCCGGACATGCTGGTGAAGGAGGGCTATTTGGAAAGCGGTCTGGATACGTCCGGATTTGAGCTCCTGCTGATTGATGGGGAGGACTTGGCGGCGTATAATGGCGCAAGCCTTTCCTCGGGCAATATGAATTTCGGCGTATTTGCGGCAGTGAAGCAGAATGGGAAATATCTGCTGGCCTCTCCGAGCGGCAAGGCGGGGCAGATTGTCCAGTCTGATTATCAGTCGCTTCTGGCAAAATATAACCAGAGCCATGGCAATATCGGGCGGCTGTCCTCCGCAACGGCGGAATATGGGCGGATTTTGAATTATATCTGCCTGTATGAAGGGCGTTTCGCGGATTATTATGTGCGTGAAATCCGAAAGGATAATAAATATGCCGTTGTGGTATTTTCCACCACAGGCAATACGGCAAACATCAAGGAATATGTTTTGAAGAATGATAATGGCTTTTGGGAGGTTGTCTATCCCAATGTGCAGATGGATGCTTATCCCATTACTGCCATCAATCGGCTGATTCCCGATTTTAATGTGGAAGTTCTGCCGAAATATAACCTTGCGGCATGGCGCGGTCTGGTGAAGGCGGAGCAGGGCGGCGCAGTGGCGGCAATGTTCGGGAAGTATTATATTACCAGCAAAACGCAGATTCAGTATCAGTGTGCAACGGCGAACTGTGCGTATTTCCGCCTGACAGACGGCTCTCGCTATGTTGCCTATTCCAACGGAGATTACTGGACGGCGGCACCCGTTTCCTCTGATATTGCGGCAAGGAATTATTTCATGGAACGCACCGGCGGCGATTACAGCTTTATTATTCTGGATGATTAAAAGATAAGAACCCTCGAAATACTGAAAAATCAGCGTTTCGGGGATTCTTTTTATTTGGGCGTACCAAAAACGTACTATCTGTTAAAGACTTCCTGCAATTTCATTACAAGCTCTCCTTGCTGTGAGGGGTAAAGGTGGCTATATGTATTCAGTGTGGTTTCTACGTTTTCGTGTCCCAGTCTCTCTTGAATTACCAGAGGGGAAAAACCAAGGTGGATAAGCAAAGAGGCGTGTGAGTGTCTGAGGTCATGCACCCTTATTTGTGGCAGTCCTGCGGCTTCTGCACCCTTTTCTAAACGGCGTTTGATGAAGAACTTAGACACAGTAAAGAGCCTGTCAGAAGGCTTGTAATCGTACAGCAGGGAGGTGTATTTCCTTACTGCATCCTCTATAAATGGCGGTATTGTCGGCTCTCGGTTACTTCTTTCTGTTTTTGGTGGGAGTATTAAGTCTTTCCGGTCAAAACGGTGGTATGTCTTGTTAATTCTAATAGTATGTTTTTCAAAGTCGAAATCTTCTAAAGTGAGTGCCAGGAGCTCGCCGGAGCGCAGACCAACCCAGAACAGCAGCAAAAAGATAGGATATTCGGGGTACTGTCCTTCGTAGGTTTTAATAAAGGCGTTGAATTGCTCCAACGTCCAAAACTGCAATTCGGGACGCTTACCGCTGATTTTTCCACACTCTCGGGCAGGATTCTTTTGCAGACCATAATACTTGATAGCATGGTTAAAAATAGCCGATAGGTGCCCGTTTATGGTGTGAAGATAATTCATGCCATATTTGCCCTTGTTTAATAGCTCATTCTGCCATTGCCGCACCTGTGCCACTGTAATAGCGTTGATAGGCATATCTTTAAAATAAGGCAGAATATGGGTATTTATCCCACTTTCTTTTACACGGTAGCTTGTGGGCTTTTGGCGTATCTTGCAATCAGACAGATATAGATCTGTCATTTGTTCAAAGGACATATCACAAGAGCCGGACTGCTGCAGCTTAAAGGTGCGCTCGTATTCCTGTGCATCCTTCTTACGGGCAAAGCCCTCTTTCTTTTTGCGCTTGCGGTTGCCTTGCCAGTCCTGGTAGTAGAAACTGGTGTACCAAGTATTCTTTTCTTCATTCTTGTAAACAGGCATAAAAATAAGACCTCCTTAAAATTGGGTATAGAAAAATAAGGGTAGGTCTGATATAATAACGGTGTTGAGGCGGTATTCTACCAGAGTACCCACTATATGAAAGCCTTTCCTGTTGGCGCAGGAGGGGCTTTTTTACTTTTGCGCATTTTTGAGCAAAACCGCAGACGTTTGCGGATTTCCCAAGAAGTTGGGAAAGCTGTCAGAACGATTCGTTCAGTTAGCCTATCTGCGGTACCGTTTTGGTACCCGAGACAATTATCCACAGTGTTGGTTAGGGTGGACGTAGTCAAACTATAGTCGAAACCGCTCAATCTTGAGCAGGTTCATTTAGGGGGTAGATTTAATCGACCTCCTCCGAGTTGGATTCGTCTGAGGTGGTATCTTTTTTTTCCAATTCATATCTCACAGATTCTAAGGAGTTTTGAATACTGTTTAGGTATATATATTTTGCATCGATATCCTCCCCAATTGAGATTGATAATCCATCGTTTATGCAGGCTGAATATATGGCGTCATTGATTTCGTTACACTTTTTTACATCAAAAAACGAATTTATATTTGAAAAAAATTGGTGTCCATAATCACTTGTTAATAGGATGTTTAAAGTGTTTGCAATATTGTATTTGCTTTCTACGCCTTCCTCAGAAAGACTTGTATCTATATCTTGTAAATGAGACATAAAGAATGCTGCCTTATCGGAAATTCCTAATGATTGAGCATTTATTTTTTGCGCTGTGTTTTTATAATCACTTTTTCCAATCATATAATCTACTGTTACATTAAAAAAATTGGATAGTTTTATAAGTGTATCATAATTAGGTTCTCTTCCGTTTAGATAATATGAGAAAGCCTGAGGAGTTAATCCGATGGTACTGGCAATTTGTGCCTGTGTTACATCAGAGTGCTTTTCTTTATATTCGTTAAGTAATTCTCTAAATCGTTCGTGAAAATTCATTTTTACGCCTCCTTGTATTTCATCATACTATCATAAAAAACAATATTCATCAACAATAAAATACTAAAATCAACAAAAATAATATAAATATTTTATTTTATAATAAAAATGTTGACTTATGTAGATTTATGCGTATAATAAATATTGAGATTTGAAAAAAATGGAATCTTAAAAAATATGATGGAGGTGAGTATATGAATATCGATGTCCAAACACTCTTAATAGAGATGGCAAAGGCAAAGATGTCTATTAAAGAACTTAGTGAAAAGTCAGAAGTGTGTAGGGGGACTATTGCAGCTATAAAAAAAGGCTCAGAAGTAAAACCTGAGACAGTAGGAAAAATCGCCGAAGCTCTGGGCGTATCCGTGGAAGAACTTCTGGAGGACTAAGAAAGGAGAAAGATATGGAAAGCAAATACTACAAAGCTACGGATGTCATGGCTATGCTTGAGTGTTCCGAGACATACGCCTACAAGGTTATCCGACAGCTGAACGAAGAACTTGAGGCGGATGGATACATAACGGTACGGGGCAAGGTGCCGAAGCAGTACCTTGAGAAAAAGTTGTGTCTGGGGTGATTGCATGAAATTAAATGAAATCGTCCTAAAGGACTTATTCAGCCATGCGCCTGCAGGGGAAAACTTCCGCTTTGTTTTTCTGGTGGAGAATGAGGCGTTGGAGGATAAAATCTTGCAGGCTGGCTATATGGCGGTCGGAATTTCCGACGAACCACAAAAAGCAGTTTTTCTGAAAATCATAGAGGAGTGCCAATTCTCATGGATGAAAGACTTTTGTTTTATTCCAAGCTCAAAATTTGGGTTTCTGGGAGAGGTAAAAAAGCAGCTTGAGGGGTTTGGCTATACGGTTTTATCCGATGGTTGGAAAATCTTCAAGGATAAGGAGAGCCGTTTCCTGCTGAACCCCGAGGAGCTGAAAGAGGCACTACAGGATTACGTTGCAAAAATCGCTCCGTCATTAGACAGCACAGGCGAAACACTTATTATGATACCGATGAGTGAAGTAGAAGAAAAAATGATTGATTGGCTTGTTTTAGAATACATTCCAAGAGGTCAGATAACTGTACTTGCAGGGGATGGCGGTAGCGGCAAAACGTCCGCATGGTGCGAAATCGCAGCCAGTATAAGCAGCGGAAAGCCCTGTTTTCTGGTCAAAGATATTATTCCGGCGGAATTTGCAAAGGAAACGCCAAGAAAGGTTATTTTCTTTTCGGCAGAAGATTCCATTGAAACGGTGATAAGACCCAGGTTAAGAAAAGCAGGGGCAAGGCTTGAGAATATTTTGTCTATAGATATTGCAGACGTACGATTTGAAAAGGTTCGGTTCAATAGTCCTTTTGTTGAAAGTCTGATAGCAGAATACCGCCCTGCACTTGTGATTTTCGACCCTATACAGGCATTTATTCCGCCGGAAATTAAAATGAGCGAAAGGAACGCTATGCGGAACTGTCTGCGCCCACTGATTGGATACGGTGAGAAATATGGCTGTACGTTCTTAATCGTGGTACATACAAATAAGCAGTCTGGACTATGGGGTAGAAAAAGAATTGCTGATAGCGCGGATATTTGGGATATTGCAAGGAGCGTTATGCTTGCAGGAGAAACCAAAGAGAAGAATATCAGATATATTTCTCATGAAAAATGCAATTATGGCATGACGGGAAAAACGGTCTTGTTTTCCAATGAAACAGGACGGGTCGAATTTAAAGGCTACACAGACAAAAAGGACAAGGACTTTGTAACTGAAACAAATTATGCAGTTCGTAATGCGCCCCAGAGGGAGGAGGCAAAGGAATTTATTCTTGACTTTCTGAAAGATGGAGAAAAGAAGGTTTCCGAACTCAATGAGATGGCAAAGGCTGTCGGGTATGGAGATAAAACCATTGAAAGGGCTAAAACAGAATTAAGAAAAGAGAACAAAATAGATTTTTCTTCTACTGGAAAAGGACGTAGTAAAGTCCATTTTATAAAAGCTGTATAAAATTTGCTTTATGTCCAGTAAAAATTAGAGGGAGTTAAGGAAAAAATCAGTAAAATCAAGGCTTTCAATACTTCCTCAAGGTGAGGGAGTTAAGAAAGAACGATAGCATAACTTCCTCAAGGTGAGGGAGTTAAGAGAACCCAGTAAAATCAAGGCTTTGCGTTTTACTCCCCCACTTCACAGGGGTATATAGAAAGAGAGGAGCAAGTAAATGAACGAAAGAACCATTGAAGAAATTAAGAACCAATACCTTATTAAGCAGATTTATAAGCCGGATAAGGATTTGTATGTAGTATTGACCGGCACAGACGAAAACGGCAAAGTAGAACATCTTGTGCTTGAAGTTGACTATTTGGCAGTATGTTTTGATGGTGGGATTAGACCGGTAGTCCTACGTGATGGGGATTACGAGGTATTTGCTGATAGAGAAGATTATGATGGTTTTTATACCAGAAAAGATTTAGACCGCATGAGAAGAAAGTGCGAAGATGAATTTCTATTCTATTAAGAGGGGGTAGCCGACATGAAACAGAATTTAAATTTTGACGATATAAAAGGAATCGAATTTTCAAGCTTTCCGGATGGCGTTGTAATTGAAGTTGCAAAGGCTATTGCGGTGAGCTGGCCCATTAACCTTATGGAGCTTATAGACCTTATTGAGTCATTCGGCTATCTGCCGTTTATCGAGATGCATGCGGACTACATTGTAATCGAGAATCTTAAAGAGTTGAAGGCATGACTACATAAAAGGGGATTTTATGGCGGTTGTAAACACCTTCGACAAAACCAACCAAACGCAAAAATACAAAATAGGAGGTAAGCAAAATGAAAAGACCAGAGGTAACAATAGAGGATTTCAAAAAGCAGGCTGCGGAAGAAGGGTGGAACCCCACCCCACAGACCTTGGAGCTTGTCGGGTATCTGATAGATGCAATGGAGCGAGCTTACAACCATGGATACGCTGACGGCTTGGCAGATGGAAGGACAGAGGGACAGGAGGTAATGAAATGAAATACCCTTTACTAATTACAATAGACGAAATGCTTTCCTTAGGTGGTTTCGCAACAATGAGTGAGCTTAAGCTGTGTTGGGAAATGTACGAAAAATACTTTCAAGCTAAAAACCTAAATCCTCGAAGTCAATTTGATGCCTCATGCTTCTTTGCATTTGTGTTTATGAGTGGAAGGATTCAAGGAATCAGAGAAGAAAGGTTAAAAAATAAAAGCTCCCAGAATCCGGCAAGATACACAGGGAGCAACAATAATTGATTTCTAAATTATACCGCAGGAGGTGCGAAATTGTCAATCAAAATCAAAGTCAGTTATACGGATGAAGGAGAAAAGCGGCTGATTCTCAAGCTGCTGCGCCCTTTACTTGAAAAGGGATACCGATGCAAGGAGCAGAAGGGCACCCCAAGGAGCCGTATCTATATACAACATAAAGGGCATTTAGGCGGCGGAGAGGACAGCGAAAACGATACATAAGAATAGCTATAAGCCTTGATATTTCAATGGTTTCATGGTATAATACCCCCATAAATGAATAGCGTGGGGAGTACCGCAGCACTGCTGTAAGTCTATAAGGCGTGGGAAATGGTTTTATAACCGTCCTGCGCCTTTTTATTTATATTTGATACTCAGCCCTACTCAAGGCGTAAAAGGAGGATAAGAGAATGGAAAACAATAACAACGCAGCGGCAAACAGTAACGTGAATACAGAGGTAAATAACAGCCCTGCAGGTGCAAACGCTGGCACCGAGAAAACATTCACACAGGAAGAAGTAAACAACATTGTACAGGAACGTCTGGCAAGGGAACGGGCAAAGAATGAGCCTACACCTGCGGAACTGCGGGAAAAGGAACTGACTGCCCGAGAGAATAAAATGAGTTGCAAGGAATACATTGCAGAACAGAAATACCCGAGTGAACTGCTTGATTTGTTCGATACCGCGGACATGGAACAATTCAAGGGGAATGTTGAGAAGATGAAGGAGTTATTCCCCCGCATCTTCATGTCCCCTGGCAAGATACCTATTGCTGTAAGGGGTTGCTCTTTGGGTGGCGTTACAAAACCCGACCCCATCGCTGCGGCGTTCCGACTGCCTAACGGAGGAGAGGATTAAAGAATGGCAATTAACTTAACAACAAAAGTAGTACCCTATACAGACGAAGTCTTTGCGAAGGAAAGCAAGAAATCCCTGCTGACAAACTCTGATTTCGACTGGGTAGGGGCGCATACCATTAAGGTATACAAGATTTCTACAGTTGGCATGAATGACTATAACCGTTCCGGTGCTGACGATAATAACTGGTCTCGTTATGGTGCTGTAGCCGGCTTGGATGCTACCACAGAGGAAATGACACTGAAAAAAGACCGCTCTTTCACTTTTGCGATTGATAAGCTGGATGAGGATGAAACCCTGCAGCAGCTGGCGGCGGCAACCGCTCTCGCAAGACAGCAGCGTGAAATTGTAGTGCCCGAAGTGGATAAGTACACCTATGGGGTGATGTGTGCCAATGCAGGCCACAAGCCCGAGGCGGTGGCACTGACGAAGGAAAATATTTATAGCGAGATTCTGAAAGCAAGCGAGGCTCTGGATAATGCGGAGGCACCTGAGGCGGGGCGCGTGCTGCTTGTAACCCCTGCGGTATATGCTCTGATGAAAAAGAGCCCTGATATTGTAATGGATACAGATTTCTCCGCAGAGCTGCGCTTAAAGGGTGTGATTGCACAGCTGGACGGTGCGCAGATTGTAAAGGTGCCTGCAAAGAGACTGCCTGAGAATTTCGGTTTTATGATGGCGCATCCTGCGGCAACCGTAGCACCTACCAAGTTGGAGGATTTCAAGTGTCACATTGACCCTCCTGGTATCAGCGGCTCTCTGGTGGAGGGGCGTATCTGCTACGATGCTTTTGTACTGGAGAATAAAGCAAAGGCAATCTATTATCAGACCGTTCCGGCGGCGGTTGCTGTAGCTTCTGTAGCGAAAGAATAAACTTTAGGGGGATGCCTTGTGGTGTCCCCTGTTTTTATATGCTGGTGTGAAATAGGGGGAGACGTTATGACAAATGAGGAGCTTGCATTAAAGATACAGAACGGGGAGCGGAATCTGATTCCGACCCTGTGGGAGCAGGTGGAGCGGTTTATTTACCTAAAATCTGAAAACTGGTATTGGCAGCATGAGGAAACCTGCATCCGCTGCGGTGTGGCTCTTGATGATTTAAAGCAGGTGTCATACTTTGCCTTTCTGGATGCTATCAGATATTACACCTCTGCGGACAGCTATAAGTTTCTTACCTATCTGGTTTTTCCGCTGCGGAATCGGTTTAACGAGGCGTGCGGAATCCGCACAAAGGCGCAGGCACAAAGGCCGCTGAACAGATGCAAGAGCCTTAATGCCGCTGTCCCCGGCTTTGAGGAAGGTATAACCTATGAGGATACAATCATTGACGAGCTTGCCGCTGAGGACTTCCAGAGGGCAGAGGATGGCATATACAACGAACAGCTGCGGAGCGTTCTTGATGAGTGTCTGGCAACCCTCCCCGAGGTGCAGAGCACCGTTATTCAGTACCGCTATTTTGAGGGGCTGACGGTTGAAAAGGCGGGGGAGAGAGTAGGACTGAATCGTAAGCAGTGCAGGAACAGGGAAACAGAAGGTTTGAGAAAATTGCGCAGGGGGAAGAACAGAGAGCGGCTTGAGACATTTGCTGACGGTATCATTTCCCGTTATGCCTATTACGGCAGCTATTCTCTCTGGAGAGCCACAGGGACAAGCTCCACAGAATACACAGCATTAAAACTTATAGAGGAGACATGACAATGATAAGAGTTGATAAAATGGCACAGCAGGCGAAAGAGATTCGGAAGGCTCTGCAGCCCGTTTTCTTCCTTGCTATGGTTGAGGCGGTAAAAGCCGGATGGGTGGTTGTGTTCCATCTGTGGTATGGAAATAGCAGCAGTTATGAGAGAGTTACTTCCTTCTGTCCGGACTTGGAAAGCGTTGATAAGCGTGTGGAAGATATGCAGAAAAGATACCCCGGCGAAAAAGAGCCTGTTGTAATTATTGACAACCTGCAGGAAGGGGGATAAGATGGAGGAGAGTAAACGGCTGCGGCTAAAGCTGACTACTGCCACAGAGGTTCGCAGAGCACTTACAAGGGTATCAAATATGGTTCTGAACGGGGAACTTGACCCAAAGAGAGCCAATGCTATTATCTTGGCTTGTAACGCCATTTTGAGTAGTATTCGGACGGATGAACAGGGGAAGAAGATGGCAGAGTTGGAGGAATTGCTTGCAGAGTTGAAGCGTACCAAAAACGTACTATAAGAAAGAAAAACCTTGTAAAATAGCCTATGTGAACAGAAAAATAAGCAAAGAAAACGGCAAATAACAAGGGAAATAACGAGTGTAAAGGTCTACCGTAGACCTGGATGATTAAAAGAGGGTGGTTTTATGACAAAGACCAATGTGATGCGTCTTCTGGAGGCGGCAGGGATTGCCTACCGCACTGCGGAGTATGAATATGATGAAGCGAACCTTTCGGGACTGCATGCGGCGGAGCAGGTTGGCATGGATGCGGATCAGGTGTTTAAAACACTGGTAACCAGAGGGGATAAAACAGGGATTCTGGTATTCTGTATCCCTGTGGATATGGAACTGGATTTGAAAAAGGCGGCATCTGTTTCCAAAAATAAGAAGGTGGAAATGACGCACATGAAGGAGCTGCTGGGGCTGACGGGCTATATCCGCGGCGGCTGCTCCCCAATCGGGATGAAGAAAAAATACCCCACCTTTATTGATGAAACCTGTATCCTCTTTGATGAAATCGCGGTCAGCGCAGGGGTGCGCGGCGAACAGGTGATTCTGAATCCGCAGGATCTGGTGCAGTATATCGAAGCGACAGAGGCAGACATCACAAAGCCGATGGAATAAAACAAAAAAAGAAAAATAAAAAAATAAGAAGAAATAAGAAAACAGCGACTTCTGAGAAACCGGAAATCGCTGTTTTTTGCTATTGCTTTTCTGTTATTTTGTAATTTTAATGCTCTCGCTGGGAGCGCTTTCCTGCCCATCAATCACTGTGGTCACACGCAGATAGCAGGTACCGTTGACAGAGATGCCGAAGCACTGTGGATATCCCCAGTACCATTTTTCGCTGCTGTTATTGCTGATGCGCGTGTATGGCCCATCCGGAGTGAGGGATTTGTATACATAATAATGGTCTGCGCCGTAAACGGGAGCCCATGAAACGTATGCGTAGCCGTCCTGCGCCAGCCTTGCGCGCAGATTCTGCGGTGCAGAGGGGGTATAGGTGTAGCCCTGCATTGCGCTGAGCGGCAGAGAAAGCTTCTGCGGCACCTGCAATACCTGTGCGATGGGGATAGAGAAATAATGCGAGTCCCCAAAGAAGGAGGTCATGCCGATGACCTCACCGGTGCTGTTGAATAAAGCACCGCCGCTGCTGCCGGGGGCAATGACGGCGGAGGTGGAAATCACATCCGTATCATAGCCGTTGATTGTGCCTGTGCTGACAGTGTTGCGCGCGCCGCCGGGAGAGCCGATGGACGTAACCGCATCCCCAACCTTGTAGGAAAAGGCAGGCGTTGCGGCAGAAAGGTCCGTTTTTTCGATTCTCAGAAGGGCGATGTCGGCGGAAGTATCAAGTCCGACTACGGTTGTCGTGCCTTGATAAATCGTGCCGTCCGCAAACACAAACTGCGCGGTTGCCGCACCCTTAATCACATGATAATTCGTGGCAATCAGACCATCTGCGGAAAGCACAATGCCACTGCCCTGCATTTTATTCGTCTGGATATAAACAACGGAATCATTGTTTTCTGTCTTTTCCGGTGCCGTATATTCCGCGGAATGGATGGAAACCGAGGAGGTGCTCTGGTTCCATGTGACCTCTGCGCCGCTGTATTCGGCTAAGAAGCGAAGCGGCACGAAGGTGCGCCCATTCCTGATTTTTGCCGGAGCATCAATAGAAACCGCTTTGCCGTTGACGATGGCTGTTTTTTCGTCAGGATGCAGGGAAATCTGTATTTCGTCCTTTTCTGCGAGGACGGTTTTGCTTTCCTCCTGCCATGCAACAGAATACCCCAGAGATTCCAGAATGCCGCGCATGGGTACTAATACGCGGTCGTTTTCGATAAAGGGAGCTTCAGCAAAAGAAACAGCCTTATCATCCAGAAAAATGCGAATGGATGCCGCTGCCGCTGTCTGCATGGAGCATAAAAAGAGAAACAGAAAGAGGAAACTTCCTCTTACCAATCGTTTCATGGTGGTTCACTTCCTTTCTAGCGTAAAGTATATCACAGAACAGGGCTTTGCGGACAAAATTTAGAAAAATTTAAGAAATGTGCGCGCATGGCAGGAGGATTTGATTTTTTCCTGTATTTATAGTATCCTCTTAGGACGGAGGTGAGGATAATGTTTGAACGAATTACGGAGAAAACCTTTGATGAAATTTTTCCATTACTGGAAAGCGCGTTCCCTGTGACGGAATTACGCATGAAGGAGGACCAGCGCGCACTGCTGAAAGAGCCATGCTATCGGCTTTACGGCGTGCGCAGAGAAGGCGCGTTTGCGGCAACCTTTGCGACATGGGAAATCGAGGATTTTTTATATATTGAGCATTTTGCGGTAAAAGAGGAATACCGCAACGGCGGCTACGGCGGCATGCTTCTGGATGCCCTTCTGGCGGAGAAAAAACGCCCGATGGTGCTTGAGGTGGAGCTGCCGGAGGATGCGCTGACAAGGCGGCGGATTGGCTTTTATGAGCGGCATGGACTTGTGTTCAACAGCTATCCCTATTTGCAGCCGCCCATGCGAAAGGGGCAGGGAGTCCTGCCGCTGCGGCTGATGACGAAGCCTGCCGCCATCGATGCAAAAACCTATCAGCGGTATAAGAAACGGATACACAGCATCGTATATAAATATGAGGGTGATTTGTAATGGGCTATTGCTTTGGAATCGATATCGGCGGCACAACGGTGAAAATCGGGCTTGCGGCAGAGGATGGAACGCTTCTGGAAGGATGGGAAATTCCTACCCGAAGGGAGCCGACACCGGAGGGTCTTCTGTTGGACATCAGGGTGTCCATACTGGACAGATTGGACAGGGAGCTGGACAGGGGAAAAAAGCAAAAAATCCGCAGAGCGGACATCCTCGGCATCGGCATGGCTGCCCCCGGTGCGGTGACAGCGGATGGCATCCTGCATGGCGCGGTCAATATCGGCTGGGGAGATGTGGCACTTGCCGAGGAGGCAGAGCGCATCATCGGCATTTCACCCGTCTGCGTTGGGAACGATGCCCGTCTGGCGGCATTGGGCGAAGCAGCCTACGGCGCAGGTGTCGGGGCGAGGAGCATGCTCATGGTGACGCTTGGCACGGGAGTTGGCGGCGGCGTGGTGCTGAACGGGAAGGTTCTCATGGGGGAGAGCGGTGTGGCAGGCGAAATCGGGCACATGACGGTGAATCCCTTTGAGACGGTGCGCTGCAACTGCGGCAAAATGGGCTGTCTGGAGCAATATGCCTCTGCGACGGGAATGGTGCGCGTGGCGAAGCAGGTTCTTGCTAAGCGGAGAGAGGATTCCCTGCTGCGGCAGAAGGAGGTAACGGCAAAGACCCTCTGGGATGCGGCGCGGGCAGGCGATGTGCTTGCCAATGAGATTACGGATGCGGTTTCGGCGTATCTGGGGATGGCGCTTGCCAATGCGATGTATCTTGTGGATACGGAGAAAATCGTATTTGGCGGCGGCGTTTCTAAGGCGGGGGAGCTGCTTCTGCAAAAGGTAGAAAAAGCCTACAGGAGCAGGGTTTTTGCGCACAGCAGAGAAAAGGAGTTCCTTTTGGCAAAGCTGGGCAATGCCGCAGGGATGCGCGGTGCGGCGGCATTGTTGCTACAGAAAATCAAATAGAAGCATGTAAATAGTGGACAAAAACGGTGTTAAGTTTTTGTGAAAATATGCTGAAAAAGAAAAATGACAAAAATTCCGCGCAAAAAAGAAGGAAAACACGGAGTTTTGGAGAATTTACAATATAACAGGAAACATCCGAAGCGGATATCCTGTCAAATTATGAATGATTCAAAGGCATACCACCGGAAAACTATTTAAAGGGGGAGATTGCAATGGTTAAAATTCTTGCAGGCGAAAAAGGTGAAGGCAAAACAAAAAGAATGATCGACATGGCAAATGCAGCCGGCAAAGAGGCAAAGGGCAATATTGTCTTTGTTGATGACGACAACAGCCACATGTACGATTTGCATTATAGTGTGCGTTTCGTAGAAACACCGAAGTTCATTATGGAAGATCCACAGGTATTCAGAGGCTTTGTGTGTGGTATCCTTTCTCAGAACAGTGATATTGAAACCATTTACATTGATGGGTTGAACCATATTATGGACAGAATCAGCGACGCAGATTTCACAGCCTTCATTCAGGAATTGGATAAGACTTCCAAGGAAGCGGAAATGGATATGGTTATGATTATCAGCCGCAAAACAGATGCACTTCCTGCAGAGGTACAGCAGTATCTGATTTAATCTTTTAAAATTGAAACATTCATGAACCGAAAAGGGACTCTTTTTAGAGTCCTTTTTAGGTGTCGACAAAGTCGACCCCTAAGTCGAAATCAGGATTTCGACTTGTTTAGACAGGTGAATAAACAGACGAGTTCCATCGGCTAAAAAGCCTTGAAACTCGCCGTTTTCCTCGCCGGAAATGAATTCCGACTGCGGATTCCATTCAGGAAACTCCTTCGTTTCCCGAACCTTTCCGCGGCATCAAAACAACCTTGTCTACAGACTGAGGGGGGCTCTTTTTAGAGTCCTTTTTTATTGTAAAGGAATATTGTTTGCAAGAAAAAACAGTTGTAGGACAAAAAGGACAAAATTTGCTTAAATTTTTGTATAATTTGAAGAACAGAACAGTATTTCACTTTACTTTTGGGTTTTCTTTGTGCTAAAATACAAGCTATAGAACGTATTTTGTATGCAAAAATGGAAAAATAGAACAATTCTTTGTTTATTTTTTTTAACGAAATCATGGAGAGAAACCAGAAAGGGAGAACAGACATGAACAAATTTCAGGAAATGTACCGTGCAAAGCTGAAAACAGCAGAAGAGGTTGCAATGTATGTAAAATCCGGTGATATCTGTGCCTGTCCTACAGGCTTGGAGGAGCCCGAAACCATCTGTGCGGCTGTCGGCGAAAGAGCAAGACGCGGCGAAATCACAGGAGTACAGCACCATGCGATTCTGTCCGTAAAGGGCAATGCGTTTATGGACCCTGCACTCAAGGGTAAATATGATTATGTATCCTGGTTTACAGGCGGCGCAGGCAGAAAGGGAATTCAGCAGGGCTACTATACCTATGTACCGAATAACTACAGCACAGCACCCGGCTACTGGAGAGACTGCATGCCCAGACTGGATGTATTCTATGCTGAGGTTTCCCCGATGGACAAGCATGGCTATTTCTCCTGCGGCATGGCCGGGGCAGAGGTGGTTGCGCTGAGAGATAAGGCAACGATCATCCTGCTGGAGGTCAACGAAAAAATGCCCCGTGTTATGGGGAATAACCTGATTCACATTTCTCAGGTAACGGCTCTGTGCGAATCCTGCCATGAGCTGCTGGAGCTGCCCGAAACCGTACTGACAGAAACAGATAAGAAAATCGGTCAGATGATTGCGGACGAGGTTCCCAACGGCGCAACCCTGCAGCTGGGGATTGGCGGCGTTCCCAATGCGGTTGGCGTTCTGCTGCGCGATAAGAAGGATCTGGGTCTGCATACCGAAATGTTTACAGACAGCATGGTTGACCTGCTTGAATGCGGCGCAGTTACCAATATGAAAAAGCCCATCAATGTCGGCAAAACGATTGCCACACTGGCTTGGGGCACAAAGAAAATGTACGAATACATGGATGATAACCCTGCATTTGAAATGCACCCCGTTGATTATACAAACAACCCCTATGTCATCGGTCAGCATGACAACTTCATTTCCGTGAATGCCTGTGTAGAGATTGACCTGTTTGGTCAGGTTTGTGCGGAATCTCTGGGCACACTGCATTACAGCGGTTCCGGCGGTCAGGTGGACTTCGTGCGCGGCGCGAACCTTTCCAAGGGCGGCAAGGGCTTTATCGCGATGACTTCTACCGCGAAAAACGGTACGGTTTCCAAGGTAAAACCCGTGCTGACACCCGGCTCCATTGTGACAACCTCTAAGAATGAAGTAGACTTCCTGGTAACGGAAAACAATATTGTTCGTCTGAAGGGCAGAACCGCAAGCGAAAGAGCGAAAATGATTATCTCTCTGGCGGCACCCGAATTCAGAGATGAGCTGCTGTTTGAAGCAAAGAAAATGAATCTGATTGTATAAGTGGTAGTAACACAAAAGCCCGACCGAAAGGTCGGGCTTTTGTGTTGCGTTTCGGATAGATTTATGGTATGTTGAAACAAAACCATGGAAAAAGGAGGTAGGAGCGGTGAGAAAAAGCTGGGACGAATATTTCATGGAAATTGCTGAGATTGTAAAAACACGCTCGACCTGCCTGCGCAGACAGGTGGGGGCGGTGATTGTAAAGGATAACCGTATCATTACGACAGGCTACAACGGTGCGCCCTCGGGGCTGCGCCACTGCACGGACATCGGCGGCTGTGAACGGGAGCGGCTGCATATTCCCTCGGGACAGCGGCATGAGCTTTGCCGCGCACTGCATGCGGAGCAGAACGCCATCATTCAGGCGGCGAAGGTGGGTGTGAGTACGGAGGGGGCGACGATTTATATTACTTTGCAGCCCTGTGTCATCTGTGCGAAAATGTTGGTTAACGCAGGCATCATGCGTATTGTGCACAGGGGCGAATACCCCGACCCCCTTTCGCAGTCCATTCTGGCAGAGGCAGGGATTGAGATTATGGCAATGGACTGATTTTTCGGGATTTTTCCCAGTTGCATCAGAAAAAATTTTTGTGGTATACTTATATCAGAAAAGCTTATGAATATGGAGGATGCAGGAGGGAGAACGATGTTTCGGAAGGGTGAATATGTCATTTATGGAAATAACGGTATTTGCTGCATCGAGGAGATTGGTGTGCCGCGCGATACGCCGCTGGGAGACAGCGGGAAGGAATATTACACGCTTGCGCCGGTATTTTCCAGTGGGAAAATTTATGCGCCTTTGGATACGAAGGTATTCATGCGCCCGATTCTGACAAAGGCGGAAGCGGAGAAGCTGATTTTGCAGATTCCCGAAATTCGGGCAGAGGAGGTCATTGGGCAGGATGTGCGCGCCCTTGGCGAGAGATACAAGGGCTGTCTGGATACGCACCGATGCGAGGATTTGGTCAGGCTGATTAAAACCGTTTACCGCAAGGAGAAAAGACTGGAGGAAAACGGCAAAAAGCTGGCAAAGACCGAACGGGAATACAGCAAGCTGGCGAAGGAGCTGCTTCACAGAGAATTTTCTATGGCACTGGAGGTTCCTTATGATGAGGTGGAGAATTATATTACGGAAAAAGTGGCGGCATTGCAAAAGTAAGATGAGGCATAACCCTGAATCGAGTGGATTCGGGGTTTTTTGTTTGGCTTGCGCTTTCTTTCTGCTTTGGGTATAATGAAGCTAAAAGAGAAACGAATGTTCTCTTGTATTCTGAAGAAATTTGGTGAGAATATGATTTCCTATATCAAAGGCACATTGGAGCGGCGTGGCGAAAATGACATTATTGTGGAGGCGGGCGGCATCGGCTACCGTATTTTTGTATCCCCTGCCACATTGGCGAAGCTGCCGCAGACGGGCGAAGCGGTGCAGATTTTTACATATTTCAGCGTGAAGGAGGATGGTATGAGCCTGTACGGCTTTGCGGCGAGAGAGGAGCAGGAGATGTTTGAAAAGCTGCTGCTGGTAAACGGCGTAGGCCCGAAGGGGGCATTAGGCTTTCTTTCGGTGCTGAACCCCTCCGAAATTGTGATGGCAATTTTATCGGATGATGTGAAAACGCTTTCCAAGGCACCGGGGGTCGGCAGAAAAACGGCACAGCGCGTGATTTTGGATTTGAAGGATAAATTCAAAACAGAGGATGCGGTTTCCTCCCTCGAGGGGGCGGCAGGCATTGCGGAAAGCGTTGGCGGCGGTAATGCGAAATTTGAAGCGATTGATGCTATGACGGCGTTGGGCTACAGCCGCAGTGAGGCGGCACAGGCGGTCAATGCGGTTGCGGCAGAGGGCATGACAACAGAGGATATTTTGAAGGCGGCGCTCAAGCGCATGATTACCTTCTGAGGATAGAGGACAGGTGTTTTAGTTGGAAAACAGACGAATTTTGACGACAGGCTTACGGGAGGAAGACCGCGAGCTGGAGCCAAAGCTGCGCCCTGCCACGCTGGAAAGCTACATCGGGCAGGAAAGCGTAAAGGAGAATATGCGCGTATTCATACAGGCGGCAAAGCAGAGGAAAGAGGCTCTTGACCATGTGCTTTTATATGGCCCGCCGGGGTTAGGGAAAACTACGCTCTCGAACATCATTGCAAACGAGATGGACGTGAATATCAAGACGACCTCCGGCCCTGCGATTGAACGCCCGGGGGATATGGCGGCGGTGCTGAACAGCTTAAATGAGGGGGACATTCTCTTTATTGATGAAATTCATCGGCTGAACCGCATGATTGAGGAGATTCTTTATCCTGCGATGGAGGATTTTGTGATTGATATTATGATTGGCAAGGGACCGGGGGCGCGCTCTGTGCGGCTGGATTTGCCACGGTTTACGCTGATTGGCGCAACGACTAGAATCGGGCTGCTGACTGCCCCTTTGCGCGACAGATTCGGCGTGGTGCAGCGGCTGGAGCCATATAGTGTGGAGAATCTGAAAATCATTCTGAAGCGCTCCGCTGCGGTGTTGCAGGTGGAGATGGAGGAAGGCGGTGCAGAGGAGATTGCGCGCCGTTCCCGTGGGACACCGCGACTGGCGAACCGTATGCTCAAGCGTGTGCGTGACTTTGCACAGGTGCGCTATGACGGCGTGATTACGGAGGAAGTGGCGAGATTCGCACTGGATTTACTGGATATTGACAAGGTGGGGCTTGACCAGACGGACAGAAAAATGCTGCTGACGATGATTGAAAAATTCGGCGGAGGACCCGTTGGGCTGGATACCCTTGCGGCATCTATCAACGAGGAATCCGAGACGATAGAGGATGTTTATGAGCCGTATTTATTGCAGCTGGGGTATATTCAGCGCACCCCCAGAGGACGCGTGGTGACAAGGCTTGGCTATGCCCACTTCGGCATGACACCGCCTGAGGGCTGAAAGGAGAAAAACGCATGAAATTGAAGATAAACGAAGTGATTGAGGACGTAAGAGCTGAGCTGCTTTGCTACGAGGAGGGCGAAGCGGTGGTAGATAGCTGGGAAAAGGAATTTCGGGAATGGATTGAGAAAAACAAGGGCAAGCATAAGGATATTGTTGCCGACAAGAACGGCGTTTTTCTGAAAATCAAGGATGAGGAAGAAATTTTTGAGATTGCGGATTCCTATTTGGAGGCGATTGCGGAGGGTTCTGTTCCGAAATATTGGGAAAAATTTTGAGGGAAACACGGACTTTCTAAGATTTTTTTAAGATTCTTAAGAATTGGGTTGTGCTATTGTGTCGAAGAAGCTCCTTTGCTATACTGAAGGAAACAAAGGTCAGCTTTTGAAAGGGGGACACAGCATGAAACGTGCGGCGGATTTTCGGGCAGAGGCAAGAGCGGCGTTAAAGGGGCATTGGAGGCTTGCGGTTGGGGTAGGCTTTCTTGCGATGGTTCTGGGCGGTGTTGTCGGTATTGGTGCGCCTGATGTAAAATTTGGTCTTGTGGACGGCAATTTCCAGATTTATTTGGATGTGCTCGGGCAGAGTCTAAATCCGGTAGAGATGATGCGCAGCATCGGCGTGGGCAGCGCTTTTGCTGTTTGGCATTATTTTTCCGTGGTCGCTGTTCTGGTTGCAATCGCGCGGATTATTATCGGATCGTTTGTTGAAGTCGGTTATGCGAGATTCAATATGGATCTGGTTGATGGTGAGGAAGGCAGGTTGGAAACGCTGTTTCGGTATTCCAAACAGTGGGGTACGATGCTTGCGGCAGAATTATTGCAGGTGGTGTATATCCTCGGTTGGATGCTGCTGTTCATCATTCCGGGTCTTATTGCGGCATATCGTTATAGCCTGACAAGCTATATTCTGGCAGAGAATCCCGAAATGGACGCGAATGATGCCATTACCCGTTCCAAGGAGCTGATGAAGGGGAATAAATGGCGGCTGTTCTGCCTGAGGTTCAGCTTTATCGGCTGGGATATTCTTTCGATTCTTACATTAGGGATTGGGGATTTGTGGCGGACACCTTATCAAAATGCGGCAGCGGCGGCGTTCTACAGAGAGCTGGTGCCCTTGGAAAAGGGCGAGGAAGCAGAGGAAATGCAGGAAACACAGACAGAAGAAGATGTTATTTTGGAAGAATAAGATAGAAAAAGGAAAGTCCTTCCCATGGGGGTAAGCCTGTGGGAGGGACTTTTTTTGTATAATTATTCGGTTTCGGTGGGCTGTTTGGGGGTGATGCTTTCCCAGAAATCCGCCTTATCGATTTTCTTCAGCTTGCGCCACCTTGGCGCTTCCCCGTAGCTATGGCGGCACAGGGAGCGATAGCTGCAATAGGAGCAGGGGGTACGCTGCCCATCGCGATAGGGGGCAGGGGTGATGATGCCTGCCTTCATGGCATCGCCGATTTCCTGCGTGCGTGTGGCAACGAAATCCAGAATGGCGGCATACTGCTCCTCGGTTGCGAGATTTGAGGCGGCGGTAGGGTCGCCTTTTTTGGTATAGCCGACAGGCACGATGGCGGAGCTGCGGCTTTTGGCAAGGCTATGGTCTAAGCCATGGATAAGGACATCCTCCTGCAAAAGCAGTCCCGACATTCGCATTTTTTCATAGAGAATTTTTTCGATTGCCTCGGCGGAAAGCTCCTCATCAAGGGCAAGGGTGGGGTCTGTGATGCGGAAATAAAAGACACCGCCCGGCTTGAAGGATGCGCCTGTCTTTTTATAATACTTCAAATACGCATCCAGATAAACCAGAAGCTGTAATTGCAGACCGTAATAAATATCCTGAAAATGGAAGGTCTTATTGCCCGATTTGTAGTCGATGATTTTGACATAGCGTGTGCCGTTGGCATCGAGCAAATCCACGCGGTCGATTTTACCATTGAGAATCAGACTGCCGCCATCCTGTAGGCGAATGACAATCGGGGGGAGGGCTTCATGTGCGCCGAAGCCGACCTCATAGCCTGCCGGAACGAAATCTCCCTGCTGTAAATGCTGCACCAGCGTCCATGCGGCACGGGTGGAAATGCGTTTCAGGCGGCGGATAAGGTATTGATTTGCGGCAGAATCCAGAAGGATACGATTGCCCAGACGAGGGGCGGCATCCTCTACGGCGGCATGGATACGGGCAGTGGTTTCTTCCTTCGTGAGCGATGTCCAAGGGAGGCTGTCCTGCTCCAATTTGTTGGAGAACAGCTCCAGAACCTCATGGAACAGAGACCCCAAATCGGGGGTATTGAGCTGATAAAGCCGCCGTTCCTCCGCCTTCAGACCATATTCTGCGAAGAAGGAGAAGGGGCAGCCTGCGAATCGTTCCAGACGGGAAACGCTCGAAAAAATATTTTTGCCGTAAAGCGCCTTTGCCGTTTTCGGGGAGAGCCGCTCGGGCTTTGCCGTTTTGCCGATGCCCTGCTTCAGAAGGGAAAGGCGCTTCTGCCATTGGCTGTTTTCGTCAAAAAAGCCGTAGATATCCTGCCAGAGGGGAGAAAGCGGTGTTTCTGCCGTTGCCTTCCGCATTTCGCCGCCAAGCAGATGGAAAACGGCGGCAGGGGCGGTTTCTTCTAAATCGAAGGCGGGCATGGGCTCGATTTGCAGGTCTTCATCCAGACGCTGCAGTCGTTCAATCAGAGAGGAGGGGGACAGCTCCCGACCCTCGGCATCATTGGCGGCATAGGTGAGCCATAGACCCTTGGAGGGTCTGGTTAAGCCGCGATAGATGAGGAATTGCTCCTCGAAGATTTTCTGCTTGCCGCCGCTTGCTAGCTCTATGCCTTGGGCAGTCAGAAGGTCGCGCTCGGCTTCGGTGAAAATGCCCTGTGCCGTGGCAGGAGAGGGGAGAACCCCTTCATTGACACCAAGCACGAAAAGATATTTGATTTCGGGCAGGCGGCTGCGTTCGATATCCCCAATCAGAAGGCAATCGGCGGTCGGCGGAATGACACCCATGGAGCATTTTTCCAGACCTGCCTTGAGAATTTTTGCCATTTCTTCTAAGGTGAGTTCTTCCTTGCCGAGGATGGCATCTGCCTTTTCCAGAACATCCATGACAAGTTGCCAAATCTGGCGGTATTCCTCTGCCTTATTGAGATTGCCTGCGGCGGTGGCGGACTGTGCCCAGTCATCGAGCGTTTCGGCGGCGTGGAGCTGTTCCAGATGGGAGAGCAATGCCTGCAAAAATTCCCGAAGGGGGAAGGCCTTCTTCTGCGGAAGGGCAAGAAGGGGGGCGAAGGGCGCAAGCACCCTGTCCCGCAGGGCATTGACCGCATCTACGGCTTCTGCGCCCTCGCGTTGGATGCCATAATCCCAGGTATCCTGCCGCCACTTCCAGCCCTTGATGCCATAGGCAAGGACGTAGTTTTCCAGAATATCGATTTCCTCTGTGGAAAGCAGGCTCAAGCCAGATTTTAAATAGGAAAAAACGGCTTCATATTTAAAATCATACACCAGAATATCCAACAGAGAGGTCAGCAGGGTGACCAGGGGGTGTGCGGTGGTTTCGCGGCGCGCATCGATAAAGCAGGGGATTTCGTATTCCTCTAAAATGCCGCGCAGACTCTTTTCGTACGCCTCCATGGCGTTTGTTACAATGGCAATCTGGCGGAAGCGCAGACCCTCCTCGCGCACCAGACGGAGGATTTTTCCTGCGGCAAAGCGGATTTCCTCCTGCAGGGAAGGGCAGGCAACCACATGAACACTTTCGGCAAGCGGTGCCTTGCGGAAAAAGCTATGGAAATATTCCTGCTCCAGATTGCGGAGAGCATCCGTTTCGGCACGGAAATTTTTTTCAAGAAGGGTCGGCGGCACGGGGGCAAGCGGTAATTCTTCTGCCAGAGCGAGCAGCTTTTTCTTCGTCAGATATGGTTCGTAAAACGGCGCGGAGGGCGGCAGAAATGCACCGTAAAAGCTGTTTTTATCCATCGGCAGGGTGATATTGACCTGTGCGGAAAGCTGCAGCAGGCGGCGGATGACGCTGTATTCCTGCGGCGTGAAGCCATAAAAGCCGTCCAGCCAGAATTCCGTATCGGCAAAGCCAAGGCTTTCATCCAGACGCTCCGCCAGAAGCCCAAGGGTTTCATCGGCGGAAATATATTCCTGCCTGAGAAAATCCAGATAGGAACGATAGATGCGGTTCAAATCAGTCAGCTTTTCTCTTGCGGCATGGGAAAGCCCTTCTGCCTGCGCGAGGGTTTCTGTATCCTCCGGAGAAATGCGGTACTGAAAAAATTCGGAGATGGTCAGACCCAGCTGGTCGATAAAGCCGGGCTGCTCCAGAACGCTGTGGAAATAGGAAATATTGTCCTTTTCCGCCAGAAGGATTTTTCGCAGTGCCATTGCCTTGCCGATATCCCCCAGAGGGAGGCGATTGCCGATTCCCTTTTTGGAGAACACCCGATGCGCCAGACGACCGAAGCTGAGCACCTCGGCGGTGAGGATGGCGTTCTGCCCGGTTGCGGCAATCAAATCCCGTTCCGCCTGTGAGGTGAACTGCTCGGGCACAATGAGAATCTGCCGTTTCGCTCCCGTATTCGATTGATGGATGATTTCCTCTATGCAGAGGTGGGTTTTGCCTGTGCCGGCTCTGCCGATGATGAAACGCAGTCCCATTTTTATCCCTTCTTTCTGATTCGTTTCTTCCTCTATGATACAAAAGGGACAGCCTTTTTTCAAGGGATGACAGCATAAAGAAGGAAAAAACGGAATATGGTAGGGATAAGAAGGACTGAGGAGGGGTTTTCGTGGGGCGCACGAGGTTTATGGTAGTAAAGGCGAAGGAGTTAATCAAAACAGCGGTGTTTGCGGTACTGGGTGTGATTATTCTGGTGGGGTTGATTGCATTTTTTCTGAATATGGGGAAGCATGACGGCGCATATCGAGACGGTACCTATTATGAAGAAATACAGCTTGGCGAAGAAACGGCGGAGGTTGCGGTAACGATTGCGGAGGGACGCATTGCGGCGGTTTCCATGGAGGAGGAAACAGAGGCGGTGGCGGTATTTTATCCCCTGCTGGCAGAGGTGACGGAAACGGTCGGGCAGGCGGTGATTGAGAACCAATCGGCAGAGATTGCGGTGGAGAGCGAGAATCCACATTCTGCACAGGCGATTTTGGATGCGGTAGCGGCTTGTCTGGAGCAGGCGGAGAAGTAAGCGCAGGTCGAAATCCTGATTTCGACTGAAAGAAAGTGGGGAGGAATACGCATGACGGAGCAGGAAAAACGCCGACGCAGGAGAGAGATGGAGCGGCGGATGCGCGCAAGGCAGAATTTTCGGGGGAGAGAAGGACAGGAGCGAAGCGGCACGCTCGCGTTTCGGACGTATGTGACGGCGGTGCTGGTGGGGGGATGCCTGCTGATTTCCTTATTCCAGAGCAAAACCTCGGATATGGTCTGCAATAAGCTGAAGGAGACGATTGCTTACCAGATTTCGACGGAGGAAGTGCAGAAATGGAAAAGCAGAGGAGCGGCACTTCGGAGGGGTGTGGAGGAAAGCCTGCCTGTTTTTCGGGAAAAGCAGGAGAGGGATGAAAAGGTCTATCGCCCCGATACGGAAGAATCGCCCTAGTGTGCTGGTGTGGAAGGGGCTTGCATGGGAGCGGAAAAAGGAGGACTGGCTTGCGCCTGTGGCGGCAGGGGTTGTAACCTCGGACTGCGGCAAGCGGGAGAATCCGCTTTTACATAAGCAGGAGCTACATGACGGACTGGATATTGCTGTTCCGCAGGGGACAGAGGTGGTCGCGGTCAAAAGCGGCACCGTGACAGAGGTGCGCACCTCTGCGACCTACGGAAAGCTGCTGCGATTTGAAACAACGGACGGGTATACGATTTTATATGCACACCTTTCGGAGATATTGGTGGGGCAGGGGGAGAAAATCAAGCAGGGACAGGTGGTGGCAAAATCAGGGAATACGGGGCTTTCGACAGGGCCGCATCTGCATTATGGAATTTATCGGGAGGGGAAGCTGCTCAATCCGATGGAGTATTTGCCGGAGGGGGCGGCGGAGGTCTGAAGATAAAAGGAAAACGCAGTGAAGATGTGTTACTCGCCAGTTTAGAACTTTCACGGCAAAACAAAGGCGTTCTTCCTTACTTTTTATGCTAAAAAGTAACAAAAACCCGGAATCCGTTAAGGTGTGTCCCGATAAGAAAGCATGAAGAAAATGAAATAGCTGAAAGACTGCGGATACAAGGAAGCTTCCCGCAGGCATCCTTTGACTTAGGCTGTCAAGGGAAACTGACGCAGTAGACGTAGCTTTCGGCATTTCAGAATGCAAGGTTTCTTATCTGGGCGCACCTGTTGTAATGGGTCCCGGACCCCCACAGACGAGGAAAGGGACACAAGGTTTCCCTTTCCAAACCCTTCCCCACAGTGCCGGAAACGGCAGGGAGAAAAGCGGCGCAGGCGCGCCTGCATGTTCTAAACTGGCGAATGACTTATTTTCGCTAAGGGTATATTTAAAGAAAGAGGTGCAAAACTTGCTTTTTTCGGGTATGATGGTAGGGAGAAAGGTGAGGGATGCAGCTTGAAACGAGTTTTGATGGATATTTCCGCCGACCTAACGCGGATTGCGTTAGCGGAGGACGGCGAATTAAAGGAATTATATTATGAAAGCAAGCGGGAGGAAAGCCTTGTCGGGAATGTTTACGCGGGGCGTGTGGCAAATGTCATGCCAAATTTGCAGGCGGCGTTTGTAGACATCGGCGCGGAGAAAAACGGCTATTATTATTACGGCAATGCAAGAGCCGTTTCCGATGCGGAGAAAAACAGCGCAAGACCGAAGGTCGGGGATACGCTGCTATTGCAGGTGGAGAAGGATGCAGTCGGCACGAAGGGCGCGGTGCTGACAGAAAAGTTTTCCTTTCCGGGGAAATTTCTGGTGCTCCTGCCTAAGGAGGGCGGCGAAATCGGCATTTCCAGAAAAATTACGGATTCGGCGGAGCGTGCACGGATTCGGGAAATTCTGACGGAGCTTCTGCCTGCGGACTGCGGGGCGATTGTCCGTACAAACGGGGAGGGCAAAAGCAGAGAGGAATTTGAAAGAGAATGGAAGCAGCTTTGGGCAAAATGCGAAAGGCTGAAAACGGGCGAATTTCTGAAGCCGCCTACGCTGATTTCACAGGAAAACCATCCCGTTAAGCGTGCCGCAAGGGATTTTTACGGCGCGGATGTGGAGGAATATGTGGTCAATGATTCGGAAAGCTATCGGGAACTGCTGGAAAGCGGAGACTTTAACGGCGAGGGACAGCCTGCCCTCAGACTGCATACCGATGCAATTCCGTTATTTGAGGCGTATTTTTTGGAGAGCCAGAGCGAGAAGGCGTTGGACGAGCATGTCTGGCTGAAAAGCGGCGGTTTTCTGGTGATTGAGGAAACCGAGGCTTGCGTGGTGATTGATGTGAACACAGGGAAGGCGGCAGGCAGAGGGGATTTGCAGAAAACGATTTTGAGAACGAATCTGGAGGCGGCGGAGGAAGCGGCAAAGCAGATGCGCCTTAGAAATCTTTCGGGGATTATCATCATTGATTTTATTGATATGGCAGATACGGCGGCGCAGAAGGAGGTTACACAGCGGCTGAAAAAGGCTGTGGCGAAGGATCGCATTAAGACAGTTGTGGTCGGCATGACAGAGCTGGGGCTGATGCAGGTGACGCGCAAAAAGACCAGACCCTCTCTGAAGCGGCAGATGACAACAAAATGCCGTGCCTGCGACGGCAGCGGCAGACTGCCCTCGATTGAATGGACGGTAACGAGGATGCGCAGAGAGGCGGAAAGCGTTTTTGCACATACGATTTATAACGAGCTGACGGTGCAGGCGGACAAGCGTCTGCTGGCTGCCTTTGCCGGACAGGACGGGGCATGGAAAACGGCACTGGAGGAAAAAAGCGGCGGCACGATTCTTTTGAAGGAAAGCGAAATGGGCTTTGGGCAATATGCCATGGAGAAGCGGAAGAAAAAGTAAATGTATGAAAGCGCCGCAAAGGCGTTCTCTTTGTTGCTTTTGCTCTTTGTACACTTTACTGTGCTGAATTGTTTCTTGACACACATGTGAAAAAGTTATAAAATGAAAAAGGTGTATTTTCGCCATTACTTACAGATTATGTAAAACAATTAAAAATTGCACTTTGAAAACTGAATAAGAGGGAGGTGTTTTTCATTAATCCGATAAGTATGATTTGTGCTGTCGTAGGTTTGCTGATTGGCGTTGTCATCGGTATTGCATACCGCAAGAAGATTGCGGAGGGCAAGGTTGGCGTTGCAGAGGAAAGAGCCAACAAGATTGTCGAGGATGCAGTAAAGGATGCAGAGGCCAAGAAGAAGGAAATTCTTCTGGAGGCAAAGGAAGAGAGCATTAAGACAAAAAATGAACTGGAAAGAGAGGTTCGTGACAGAAGAAACGAGCTTCAGAAAAATGAAAGACGGCTGTTCCAAAAAGAAGAAACTCTGGACAAGAAGGTAGAGGCTCTGGAAAGAAAAGAGGAGCACATGACCAAAAAGCTGGAGGATTTGGACAGACAGAAGGAAGAAGCAAGGGAACTGAGAGAAAAACAGCTCAGAGAGCTGGAGAGAATTTCAGGACTGACCACCGAGGAAGCAAAGAATCACATTCTGGCAATGGTGGAAAATGATGTGAAGCACGAGGCAACCCTGCTCATCAAGGAAACGGAAAGCAAGGCGAAGATGGAGGCGGAAAAACGCTCCAGAGAAATTGTTGCAAATGCAATTCAGCGCTGTGCGGTTGACCATGTGGCAGAAACAACGGTTTCTGTTGTGCAGCTGCCCAATGATGAGATGAAGGGACGTATCATCGGTCGTGAGGGCAGAAACATTCGCGCCTTGGAAACACTGACAGGCATTGACCTGATTATTGACGACACGCCGGAGGCAGTCATTCTCTCCGGGTTTGATCCCATCAGGAGAGAGATTGCAAGATTGGCACTGGAAAAGCTGATTGTAGATGGACGTGTACACCCTTCCCGTATCGAGGAAATGGTGGAAAAGGCAAGAAAAGAAGTGGAAACCACAATCCGCGAGGAAGGCGAGTCTGCAACCTTTGACACAGGTGTCAATGGGCTGCATCCCGAACTGGTAAAGCTGTTGGGAAAACTGAAATACCGCACCAGCTATGGACAGAATGTATTGAAGCACTCTATCGAGGTATCCCATCTGGCCGGACTGATGGCGGCAGAGCTGGGGGTAGATGTTGTTCTGGCAAAGCGTGCAGGCTTACTGCATGATATCGGTAAGAGTGTGGACCATGAAATGGAAGGCTCTCATGTCAGCATCGGTGTTGGTTTGCTGAAACGCTACAAGGAAAACCATACCGTTATCAATGCGGTGGAGGCACATCATGGCGATGTGGAGCCGCAGAGCATTATCGCGGTGCTGGTACAGGCGGCAGATGCCATTTCTGCGGCAAGACCCGGCGCAAGACGCGAAACCTTGGAATCCTACATTAAGAGATTGCAGAAGCTGGAGGAAATTGCGGACAGCTTCAAGGGCGTTGAAAAATCTTTCGCAATTCAGGCAGGACGTGAGCTGCGAATTATGATAGTACCCGAAGATGTGACGGACGAAGGTATGACACTTCTGGCAAGAGAAATTGCTAAGAAGATTGAAGAAGAACTGGAATACCCCGGTCAGATCAAGGTAAATCTGGTGAGAGAGACCAGAGCCGTGGAATACGCAAAATAATTTTAACACCTGAAACAGAAAGAGCCATTCGGAAACGGATGGTTCTTTTTTGGTATTTTGATTAAGGAGGAAGCAGCATGACGATTGATACCTTTTCTTTCAGATATGCCGATACGGCAGGGTTTATGGAATGGTTTCGCTATAACCCGGCGCAGGGGCTTTGGATTGACAGATGTGACGGGGCAATGCAGGCGAAGCGGTGTCGAATGACGGAGGAGGAGCTGGCAGAGCTGGAGGAAATCATCCGCGCGCATAAAATTGACGAATGGAATGATTTCTGCAAGCTGGATTTATGTATGTGCAGCGGCAACAGCTGGACGATTCATGTGACCTACAGGGAAAGCAGGGACGAATTTATTCATGCGATGGGACACAGCGAAGCACCTGACGGATTCGCAGAGGGCAAGCGTGCGATAGAAGCATTTTTTGAGCGATATCTTTAAAAAGAAGGGGCTGTGGGGCAAAAATGCCCCATAGCTCTTGTATTTTACGGCAGTTTGTGGTATGTTTAAAATAGGAAGAATTGGAAATATTAGGTAATTCGCAAGGAGGGACAAAAATGTACACTGCTTTTTCCCCGGGGACAAAAAATCTATTTCTTGTGCTGTCTGCTGCCTGCTGCATTGTGGCATTTTTTTTGATGGATGCCATGCGGAAGGAACAGAAGCGCAGAAAATGGGTCTGTGGGATATTGCTGTGTATTCTGGTTGCGATCGCTGTGGCAGGGTTTCATGAGGCGAAGCAATCGGCAGGGGTGCTTTCGGCGGCAGGCTGGATATAAGGGAAAGAAAAAATGGCTGTGGGAAGGGATTCCCACGGCTTTTTTATGTTGAAAGGGATTGTCGGGGATTCTGCAAAGGATGGCTTTTTTGCGATGTATACGTTATTTGGGAGAAAGAGGGGGGATTTCTTACGAATTTCTTAATTTTGCGGATGGGAAACGATTTTGCGGCGGGATTTGCTTTACGAGAGGGGGATTTTATTGTATGCTCAAAGTAGGAAAACGCGATTGCGGAGGGTTGCAAAGGAGGGAATGGATGGAATGAAGATGATAAAAACGCGAAAGGGCGCTTTGCTTCTGATTTTCTTTTCACCGATACTCAGTTGGATTGTTTCGTTCCTATATGATTTGGTCGGGTTTGCCGATACAATGCTGCCTTGGCTTCTGACGGATATTTCTATAAAAATTATCGGCGTTTGCATCTTCGCAGAACAGTTGAAGGATAAATCGGAATAGAAAACAAGGGGGGGATGGCAATGCAGAGACAGAGAAAATGGGCGATTGGCATTTTGCTGTGCATCGTGGCAGTGCTTCTTGCAATCTGGGTTGGCGTGGCAAAGGATGAGAAGGACGGAGACAGGGAGAGTCTGTATGAAAATGAGGATTACGGTCTTGGGTTTTGGATGCCGCAGGGCTATACGGAGGATCCGTTTTATATTTCCGACATGGAAACGGTCGGAAACGGATTGATGGTCGAGTTTTTTGCACCGGAGGCAGATATGCTGATTTTCTCTTTCTGGTATCTGGATAAGGCGTACTGGGAAAATGAGGTCAAGGAAAGCTATTCGGGGATGTACCGACAGGTTTATGCGGATGAGGAACGGGTGCTGCTCTGCGTTTTTGTGACGGATGTGCAGTATGATCCGGAGAATCGAGAGAAAAAGAAGGAATATGAAAAATTGCATGACTTGCAGGATGAAATGTGCGACAGCTATTATCTCTTTGATGTGCCGGAACGGGGCGAGCCTGTGGGCGAGATGCCGCAGTTTGATATTCCGGAAGGGGATGCACATATAACAGGAGCCGTTGCTGTGCATGATGACAAGGGATATGCATTGACGAAAGAGGAATATCTCTTTCTGGAAAATGGCGGCGACGTTGAGGAGATGTTAAAGGAGAGAGAAAAATGAAACGGTTGCAGTTGATTCTTTCGATAGGCTTTCTGACACTGGGATTATCCCTGTCGGTTGGGTTGGCATATATCAGATATGGACTGGACAAAGTGAGTGGAACTTTTTTTGATGATGTCGGGAAGTATATGCCGGTGTGGCTGATTGTGTTGATTGTGCTTTCCTTCCTGATTCAGTTGGGAATTATATTTTATAAGGACGAATAACGAAAAGGAGAATGCTTATGAAATGTCCGATTTGCGGAGGAGAAATGCAGGAGGGCTTCCTTGGGAGTGTTACGGATATTGTATGGACACCGCAGGCGGGAAAAATAAAGAAGCCGCGGAATACAAAAGGAGCGGAACTATTGGAAAGAAATGAGGAGATGCCGTTCTGGTGGATGTATTATTATGTGAATGCAAAACGATGTGAAAAATGCGGATTGATTATGACAAGATAGATTTGATGAAGGAATCAGCCCCCTTTGCCGACCTGCGGCGAGGGGGTTATTTTATTTTTGGGGAAGATATGCTATAATGATTTATCGAAAAAAGAAAGGAGGCAGTGCCATGCGGATTACAGCCATCACGCAGCAGAAGCGTGACCCGAGCAGATACAACATTTTTATTGACGGTGAATATGCCTTTGCACTGCCTATGCAGGATATTCTGTATTTCAAGCTGAAGGAGGGGCAGGAGGCGGCGGAGGAGACGATTGCCTTTATCCGCAAAAACCTGATTTATATCAAGGCGCAGGATACGGCCTTGCGTTTCCTTGGCTACAAAATGCGGACGGTGCAGGAGATTCGCCAAAAGCTTCTGGAAAAGGAGTTTGCGGAGGATGTGATTGCACAGGTGCTTGCCTTTCTGGAAAAATACGGCTATGCGGATGACAGGGAATACTGTCGCAGATATATCAGAGAAAGGCTGCGGCTCAAGCCGAAAAGCGGCTATGCGCTCGGACTGGAGCTGCGGCAGAGGGGCGTTTCCTCTCGTATCATTGAGGAAGTGCTTGCGGAAACGGAGATTGACGAGGCGAGCGATGCCCTGCGGTGGCTGGAGAAAAAAAGCCGCGGACAATGGCCGCCCGAAAACGAAAAAAAGAAAAAACAGCTGTTTGATTTCCTGCTGCGGAAGGGGTATTCCTACGATATCATCAAGGAGGCGTTTCGGCAGATGGAGGAACGGAGGTGAAAGCAAATGGCTTTTTATATCGGAGAAATGAAGAAGGTACGGAACAGCTTTTTTGAGGCCTACAAGGATGGGGACTACAAAAAAGCGATTGTTCTGGGGAATAAGCTATTGCAGATTTATGCGGAAAACGATGACTGCGACTGTATTGAGTATGCGGTGGATATGAGCAATCTGGCGATGGTGTTTGACCGCTTGCAGCTATATCCGCAGGCGGAGAAATATTACAAGCAGGCGGCGGAGCTGAAGAAGCGCTGCGGCGGAGAGAGCCTTTCCTATGCGGACACGCTGAACAACCTTGCGATTGTATACAATCAGACGAACCGACAGACGGAGGCACTGCGTCTGCACCGGAAGGTGATGGAGATTCGGGAGGCAAAGCTTGGCAGGGAGCATGTGGATTTTCTGCACAGCTTGTATCATATCGGGAATACATACGAGCTTTTGGGGGAATATGACAAGGCGATTGAATACCATGCGATGGCATTGAGGAACAATACCTTTTCTACACTGGAGCTGGCGGATGTGCATGGGGCACTTGCCAGAGCCTATGAGGCGAAGGGGAATTATAAAAAGGCAATCTATTATTACGAGATTTGTCTGGATTTGATTGAGAAGGCGCGCGGCTGTGATACGTTTTATTACATGATGAACGTGCTGACGCTGGCTTCTGTCTGCGAAAAAGCCGGACTATTGGATTTGGCGGTGGAATACTGCGAAAAGGCGGTGGAAATCCGCAGAAGGCTGATGAGTGAGGAGCATCTGGATTTCATCAACAGCCTGAATTCTCTGGCGGCGCTGTGCTGTAAGGACGGGCAATATGACAGAGCGCTGGAGGTGCATCGGGAGGTTCTGGAGATTGTGGAGCGGATGCTGGGGAAGGAGCATATTTTTTATGCGGATGCGCTGAGCAACCTCAGTGTGGATTACGGCGGCAAGAAGGAATTTAAAAAGGCACTTGCACTGAGCAAAAAGGCTTTGCAGCGGAAGAAGGAGCTTCTGGGCGAGGAGGATCCGCGGATTGCGGCGTGCCACATGGCGATGGGGACGCTGTATGAAAGCATGGGCAAGGCGGAGGAGGCTTTGCAGTGCTATGAGGCGGCGGAGGCACTGCGCAGTACGATTGCGGACGGAAGGAATACAGCCTATGCGGATACGCTGATGGCAATCGGCAAGCTTTACGAAGGACAGGAGGCATACGACGAGGCGGAGCGCTTTGTCAGAAAGGCACTTGAGGTGCGGAAAAGCTGTGGCGATGAAAAAAGCGGCATGTATCTCTGGTGTTTGCATCTGCTGGCGGAAATCGAGCGGCGGCAGGAGGATTTCGATGCGGCGGTCGGACATTGCCGGCAGGCGGCGGAGATTGCGAAGGAACGCTTCGGAGCAGAGCATCCCCGTTATGCAACGGCGTTGGAAAAGCTTGGACTGATGGAGGAAGCGGCAGGCAATCTGGAGGAGGCGGAGGAGGTCTTTACCACAACGGCAGAAATTCGCAAGGAAATGCTGGATGAGGATAATCCGCTGTATCTGGGAACCTTGGAAGCACTGGCGCGTGTATTTGTGAAGCAGGAGGCATACGAAAAGGCAATCGAACTGTATCAGGAAAAGAATGATTTGAATTTTGAGGAAACACCGCAGGAGCAGATGGCGGCGGCAAATAATCTGCTTGCGATTGCGAACTGCTATCGCCTTTCGGGTGTAGAGGAAAAGGCGGCGGCGTATTTTGCGGAGGCAGAGGCAAAGCAGAAGCGGAGCGGACTGCCAATGGATGAGACCTACGAAAAGCGCAGAGGGCTTTATCTGCGGCAGAAAATGGAGCATGCCATGCCGCCCAAGCCGAAGAAGGGTGGAGATATTCGGAAGGAGCTGGAATATTACAGCGCGTTGGCGCTTTCTATTCGCAACAAGGAGGGCGAGGGGCAGAGCTTTGCCAAGGTGCTGCTGAAAACGGCTGCGCTGCATGCAAAGCTGGGAAATCAGCGGGATACGGAAACGCTGCTTGACCGTGTGCTTTCCATCGGGGCGAAGGAGGGGATATTTACGACCTCCTTCGGCAGACTCTGCGACCGCGTTGGCAGGATTTACGCCGAGGCAGGCAGCAAGAATAAAGCGGAGGCAACGCTGAGACAGGCATACCAGATTCAGACGATGACCGAAAAATGTATGACCGGACAGGGACAGGCACTTCTGCTGCGCCTGTTGCAGGAAAAAGGCGATGAAAAAGCCTATTTTGCAGTAAAAAATGCAGGAAAATTGGAATAATTCAGTTGACAGGGCGGTTTGGGTGTGGTAGTATATTGAAGTATGTTCAGCCGCGTGGAGAGGTTCGAGAAAATCGGAGAAAGGCTCCGGTTACCGTATCCAGCGAGTAAAATTGCGAGGAGGTGTCAACATGTACGCAATTATTGAAACCGGTGGTAAGCAGTATAAAGTATCCGAAGGTGATATCATCACAGTGGAAAAGCTGGCAGTAGAAGCAGGCTCCGAATACAAATTCGATAAGGTTCTGGTTCTGGCAAAGGAAGGCGATATCAAAGTAGGTGCTCCTTACGTGGAAGGTGCCGCTGTTACAGCATCCGTAATCGGTGACGGCAAGGAAAAGAAGGTTGTAGTTTACAAATACAAACCTAAAAAAGGTTTCCACAAAAAAAGAGGCCACAGACAGCCTTTCACAAAGCTGCAGATCAAATCCCTGTAATTTTCAGCTATGATTAAAGCAAGGATTTATCGCAAAAATCAAAAAATCTGCGGATTTGAGATTTCCGGTCACGCAGGTTATGCACAGGCAGGCGAGGATATCGTTTGTTCTGCGGTAACAGTGCTTTGTTTTAACACAGTCAACGCTGTGGAGAAATTCACTGACATCCCATTCAAGGCGGATGTGGATGAAAAACGCGGCGGTTATCTCAAAGTCTTGTTTCCCCTTGAGGGAATGGAGGACCATGATACACAGCTTCTTCTGAAAACGCTGGTCATGGGGCTTTCCGATATAGCATTAGAATACAAAAACTATCTCACTTTGATACATGAGGAGGTGTGAAGTATGTTCAGATTGAACCTTCAGTTCTTCGCGCACCATAAAGGCGGCGGTTCCACAAAGAACGGTCGTGATTCCAACGCGAAAAGACTTGGTGCAAAACGTGCAGACGGTCAGTATGTACTGGCTGGCAATATCTTATACACACAGAGAGGCACAAAGATCCATCCCGGCGTAAACGTTGGCAAGGGCGGTAACGATACACTGTTCGCTCTGGTTGATGGTCGTGTAAAATATGAAAGAAAGGGCAGAGACAAAAAACAGGTTTCTGTTTACCCTGTCGAAATCGCTGAATAAGATTTGCGAAGGCTTCAAATGATAATACCATTTCATTTGGAGCCTTTTTTCAATCAGAGAAAGCAGAAAGAAGACTTGACAGGTCTAACGGATGCAGAGCTGTGAAGTCTTCTTTTATAGGAAATATCAAAAGGATATTGTTGATTTTAAAGAAAAATGTTCCAACCCCGCCGCAAAGAAGGTTTGCGGCAAAGCCCCAAGGAAGGAAAGGAGAATTGGAAAATGTTTGTAGATAGAGTCAAGATTCATGTAAAGGGCGGCGACGGCGGCGACGGTAAGGTTTCCTTTTACAGAGCAAAATATATTACGCACGGCGGTCCCGATGGCGGCGATGGCGGCAAGGGCGGCAATGTGGTTTTTGTCGGCGAAAGCGGCATGAGCACACTGATGGATTTCCGCTATAAGAGAAAATTTGTGGCAACGCCCGGCGAACCCGGCGGCAAGCGCAACTGCTTCGGCAAGGACGGCGAGGATATCATCATTAAGGTGCCTGTCGGTACGGTAATCCGTGAGGCGGAAAGCGGCAAGGTAATGGCGGATATTACAACGGCAGGAGAGGAAAAAATCCTCATCCACGGCGGCAAGGGAGGCAAGGGCAATCAGCACTTTGCAACCCCCACCAGACAGGCCCCCAGATATGCAGAGCCGGGCAGAAAATCCAAGGAATATGATGTCATTCTGGAATTAAAGCTGATTGCGGACGTTGGTCTGATTGGTTTCCCGAATGTTGGGAAATCCACACTGCTTTCCATGGTAACAAACGCAAACCCCAAGATTGCAAACTACCACTTTACCACACTGGCACCTAATCTTGGTGTTGTGGAAGGACGCTTTGGGGACAAATTCGTGATGGCGGATATTCCAGGTCTGGTGGAAGGTGCGAGCGAGGGCGTTGGCTTGGGACATGAATTCCTGCGCCATGTGGAACGCACGAAGGTATTCATTCATGTGGTGGATGCGGCAGGCGTAGAAGGGGATGACCCTGTGGAGAATGTGGAAAAAATCAACCGCGAGCTGGCAGAATATAAGGAGGATTTGCTGAAGCGTCCACAGGTGATTGCGGCAAATAAGACGGATATCCCCGGCTCTGAGGAGAATGTGGCACGGCTGAAGGAGGCTTATGAGCCACAGGGCTTCAGGGTGTTCCCCATTTCTGCGGCAACGAATAAGGGGCTGGATGAGCTTCTGACAGAGGTCGGCAGAATTTTGAGAGAATATCCTGAGGATATTGTATTCGAGGAGGAATACGAAGAATATGATGAAGTGAAGGTCGATCAGGAGCCCTTTACCATCGAGGAGGTCGAGGATGGCTATTTCGTGGTTACAGGTGTCGGCGTAGAAAAAATGATTGGCTACACCAATATTGATACCGAAAAAGGCTTTGCCTTCTTCCAGAAATATTTGAAGGAAAAGGGCATTATCGAGGCCTTGGAGGAAAAGGGTATCGAAGAAGGCGATACGGTTCATATTTACGATTTGGACTTTGAATTCTGGAAGTAATGAAGGATGTCGGTGCATCCAAATCAGAAAGCAAAAAAAGCAAGAAATTCTGAAAAATCGGAATTTCTTGCTTTTTTATATAAGAACGATTTGTTTTCTGATTTGGAAGGTCGCTTTTGACAGCCTTTTTTTAATGCGACAACAGCAGCTTTGTTGCTTCCAGAAGATTCAGATGCTTGACATTTCTTGGCTCAAAGTGCATGATGCGGCAAACGATTTGCAGAGCCGTTCCCGCAACAAAAACGGAAATGACGGTGCCGATGCCGATAGGGCCATCCAAGACCCAGCCAATCAGCAAAACCACACCGACGATGACGGACTGCACCAGACCGACGGGATGATTTGGGAACCGCTTGCCCAAGGCGATTGTCAGAGAATCGCGCGGGCCGCAGCTTTGCCCGGCAGACATATAAAAATACTGCCCGAAGCCCATCACGAACAGCCCGACAATAACAAGAATAATGCTCAGACAGAGATTGCGGCTGACGGGAATGGGATGGAAATACGAAATCCAATCGACATAATTGCCAACTAAGAGGGCATCCAAAATTGTGCCGAAGCCGATTTTTTCCTTCAAAAGCAGGTCAATCCCCAGAATAATGATACCGCTGACGGTATGAACAAAGCCGAAGCTCAGCCCGACCTTGCCGGAAATTGCCATGGAAAGACATTCCCATGGGGCAATGCCGATATTTGCCTGCACGGTCAGATAGACACCGCAGGAATAGAGAAACAGCCCGAAGGCAGATTTTAGAATTGCTTTTATCATTTGCAGGGATTTGTTTTGCATTGAGGTCTCCTTGTATTTATGGACGCTTATTTTTTTGCGAAAAACGGAGGATTCGCAAGGGTTTCTGTGATTTTTATGCTTTGGATACCGCTTTTCATCACCAGCTTCCGCAGGAAGGAACGATAGAGGAAGGGACTTTTCAGCACCTTCGTGAATAATTTCAAGCGCAGAGGCAGGGTTTTCTGCCAATAGCGTTCATTCGGATTGCTGCGGGGGTGGTTCAGCACGCCGCTGAGTGTTTTTGCACTGCCGATGGCGGAGCTGATGCCCTCCAAGGAGCTTGCGCTGATAAAGCCGGCAGCTTCACCGATGAGGAAAATTCCCTTTTCTCCCTTGCAGAAATCGCGGAAGGACGCAGGACGCAGCACCAGACATGCCTCTGTTTTCAAGGGCGCGCCGAAACGAAACCCGATTTCCTCCAGCTTTGCCTTTTGCCGTTCAAAGCGTTCTCTGGCATGATCCAGAGGAAAGGCACCGCCGAAAATAAACTGATGATCCTTGGAAATCGACCACGAACAGCAATCTGTTGTTTCCGGATCAAAAATGCAGGAATAAAACGGGTTCAGGTGTGTTTCAGGGAACCATTGCTGTATGGAAAGATACCGGCGCGGCTTCTTTTCGGGATAGAACGTTCTTCTGACGATGGAATTTGCGCCGTCCGCCCCGACGAGAAATTTCGCTCGAACGGTGCGGATTTGCTTTGTCTGCAAATCCTGATAAGAAATGAGAAAGCCGCCGTTTTCCTGTTTCAGCTCTGTGCAGACAGCGTTGCTGTGCAGCTCTACCGTTTTTGGCAGGAGAGATTCCAGCCAAAGATCGAATTTATGGCGATCCATATTGATATAGAACCGCTGATAATGGCGAATCAGCTTATTTTTTAAATCAATCGTTTTTACGGCGAAAATCTGCGGATCGACCAGAACATCCTTTGGCAGGGTCAGGTCAAAGCTTGCCAGTGCCTTCTGTGCATCTGTGCAGATGAGACCGCCGCAGGGCTTCTGAAAGCCATCTCCATGGGGGTTCTTTTTATCAATCGCGATGATTTTATACTTTGGGTGCAGGAGTCGCGCGAGCGTTGCGCCGGCAGGCCCTGTGCCGATGATGGCGATATCATACAAATCCTTTGCTTTCATACAAACACTCCCTTTCAAGAGAAGTGTAGCACAAAAGGGCTTCGGAAAACGAAATGTCCGAAAACCTTAGGGCATTTGTAAGAAAATCTTAAGGATTTCGAATTTGTAGATAAGTATAACATGAAGGTGGTGTGGATGCAACCATACATACTTTTCTTTTCCGGAGAAAGAATAGGAGAAAAAGAAAAAGAGGTGGCAGGATGGTTGCGATGGAAAAATGCGAGCCGAAATATGAACCGAGGTGCAGGATTTTCTTTGCAGAGGGGCAGAAATTTCGGACAAATCTGCTGGTTTTATTTTTTGATTTGCCGCTAAAACGAGAAACGGCAACGAAAACAGCCCTTCTAGCAGAGGTGCTGCGGCAGGGGGAGGACCCGACAGGGGCGGCAAGGCAGGCGGAGCTGCTTTTTGGGGCGCATTGGGATATCAGCGTGGTGAAAAAGGGGGGACGGCAGTTACTGCTGTTTTCCTTGGAGACACTGAAAAATGTGGAAACAGAGGAAATGCTTGCGTTTTTGCGAGAGCGGCTGTTTGCGCCGATGCAGAATGGCTTTACGGAGAAAACCGTGGAGCGGCAGAAAAAAATTCTGCGACAGAAATTGGAAAACCAAAGGGATGATAAAAAGGCATTTGCGCGCAGGCGTGCCCTGGAGGAAACCGCAAAGGGAACAGCACTTGCGATTTCGGGGGACGGCTATGCGGAGGATTTAGAGGAAATCAGTGCGGAGGGGCTGCTTGCATTTTATCGGGAGCTTCTGGAAACGGCAAGGGTGAAGGTCTTTTTCTGCGGCGAGAAGGACGAAGCCTTGCTTTCTCTGCGGCAGAATTTTAAGGGGAAGGCGGCAGCGGAGGACGAAGCTGCACCGATTCTAAAGGAAAAGCCGCATTTTTTGAGAGAAGAAACAGATGCGGCACAGGCAAGGCTTCTGCTCGGCTTTCTGGGGGATGTGGGAAACAGCACCAGAGAGACGGCACTGCTGCTGCTGAATCAGCTTCTGGGCGGCGACCCGGATTCGTTTTTGTTTCGGAAGCTGCGGGAGGAAGATGGGCTTTGCTACGAAATCAAATCGTACCGATATCCGCTTTCGCCGTATTTTTTTGTGCAGGCAGGGATTCGGGCAGAGGATGCCAAGCGCGTTTGTGCGGAGCTGCTTTCCTGCTTAGAGGAATGGAAGAAAAACGGCATTTGCAAGGAAAAGCTTGCCCATGCAAAGGAAAGCCTGATACGGGAATATACCGCATTGGCGGATAGCCCATGGGGGATGGTGGATTTCCTGGCAGAGCAGGCATTGCAGGGCAAGGAGCTTACCACAGAGCGGCTTTTGCGGCAGATAGAAAGAACAGAGGCGGCGGATGTTGTGCGTGCGGCAAAGCATTTCAGATTACAGACGGTGTATCTTTTGCAGGGAAAGGAGCGGACGCAGGATGCGGATTGAAAAAACGGAGCAGGGCAAAACGAAAAACGGTCTGCGGTATTATCTCTTTCCCCGAACGAGTTTTGGGGAGCAGATGGCGGCGGTGCTGGTGCAAAGAGGGGCGAACCACCTGTTTTGGAAGGGAAGGGATGGCGAGAAAATCTGCTTTCCGCAGGGAACGGCGCATTTTATCGAGCATAAGCTGTTTCAGCAGGAATGGGGCGATGCCTTTGCGTGCTTTACGCAAAATGGCGCATCTGCTAATGCCTTTACCGATGGCGACCGGACGGTTTATTATTTTACCTGTTCGGATAAATTTACGGAAAATTTAAGGCTTTTGCTTGATTTTGTGCAGAAGCCGTATTTTACGAAGGAGGACACGGAGCGGGAAAAGGATATCATCGTGAGCGAGATTACGATGTATGAGGATGACCCGATGTGGGTGGGGTATTATCAGATGCTGGAATGTATGTATGGGAAGCACCCCATCCGCAACCGCATTGCAGGAACGGCGGAAACGGTGGCGGAAATTACAGAGAAAACCTTGCAGAAGGCGTACGCATGCTATTACACAACGGACGAAATGGCACTGGTCTGTGCAGGGGATATCCCTTTGGGCGAGGTGCGGCGGATGGCAGAGCGTGTTGCGAGACGGGAAACGGCTGCACGCGTGTATTTTCCGACAGAGGATGCAGAGATTGCGGAGAAATATCGCGCGTGTGAAATGAGACTTTCTGTGCCGCAGTTTCAGATTGGATGCAAGCTGCCGCCGCTTCCGAAGCAGGATTGGCTGAAAAAACGGATGGCGGCAGGGTTCTGCATGGAGCTTCTGGCGGGGGAGAGCAGTGTGTTTTTCCAAAAGGCGTATGAATGGGACTGGCTGGATGAGGCACTTGGTTCTGCCTTTTTCTGCGGCGAGGGGTATGCCTTTGCGGCATTTTCGGGCAGCGGGACGCATCCGGAGGAAACAGCGGATTTTCTGGGAAGGGAGCTGGAGCGTCTGCAACGGGAAGGCTTTTCGCAGGAGGACTTTCAGCGTATCCGCAAAAAGCACTTGGGGCAGCTCCTGCGGCAGCTGGATACACCGCAGAAGCTCTGCTTTGGACAGCTTGCGTGGGCGCGGATGGATGCAACGGCAATCGACCTTTTGACCTGCATCAAGACCATGCGGCAGGAGGAAGCGGAAAAAATGCTGAAGGAAGGCTTTTCAAAAGAAAATATGGTGCTTTCGGTTGTGAGATAAAAAGGATGCCCTCTATACGTTTATCGGGAGGGCATTTTTTTATTGTGCCGTAAAGGTGAATTTTTCGGCAGGGAAAACAGAAAGGTTGATTCTAAGAGGTGGTTGTTATAAAATAATATTGGTATGCCGAAAAATCGGCAGAAAAAATCAAAGAGAAAAGAGGGATTTTTATGCCTGAAATATGGTTTCCCAATCTGGGAATTGAGATTGCACACCTAGACCGTGTGGCGTTTACGGTATTCGGAAGGAACGTCTACTGGTACGGCATTTTTATCGGGCTGGCGGTGGTTCTGGGGGTGCTGATGGCAATGAAGGAGGCAAAGCGGACGGGACAGTCCCCCGATATGTACGTTGATTTTATCATCTATGCGCTGATTTTTGCCATTATCGGGGCAAGGTTGTATTATGTTATTTTTTCGTGGGATTTTTACAGCGCGCATCCCGAAAAGATATTTGCCCTCAGAGAGGGAGGACTTGCCATTTACGGCGGCATCATCGGCGGCGTGGTGACGGCAATCGTCTATTGCAAAAGGAAGGGGGTCAATTTCTGGCTGCTGGCGGATACGATTGCACCCTGCCTTGCGTTTGGGCAGATGCTGGGACGTTGGGGGAATTTCTTCAACCGAGAAGCGTTTGGCGGCTTTACGAATGGTCTGCTTGCGATGCGCTTGCAGATGAGTCAGGTGCGGACGAGCGATATTTCCGCAGAGGTGATGCAGCATATTGTCAATTATGGCGGCGTGGATTATATTCAGGTGCATCCGACCTTTTTATATGAATCGCTTTGGAATCTTTGCTTATTCTTGCTTTTGATAAAATTCCGCCCGAAAAAGAAATTTGACGGGCAAGTGCTGGGCTTATATTTTCTGGGCTATGCGCTTGGGAGAGTCTGGATTGAGGGACTGCGGACAGACCAGCTGATGATTGGTCCCTTTGCGGTGAGCCAGCTGCTTTCGGGTGTTTTGATTATCTGCGCGGCGGTATTTTTAATCCGGAAGGGCAAGCAGGAAAAGGAGAAGAAGGAATCAGAAAGTTGAGTGAAAATATGGTTTTATTGACAGCAGAAAATATCAGAAAAAGCTACGGTACGCGCGTCATTTTCGATGATATTTCCTTCAGCATCCATGAAGGGGATAAAATCGGGGTCATTGGCGTGAATGGGACGGGGAAATCTACCCTGTTGAAGATAATTGCAGGGGTGGATCAGGCGGACAGCGGCACGATTGTTACCATGAATGGGATGCGTATCGGCTATCTTTCCCAAAGCCCCGTTTTTGTGGATGGCACAACGGTGCTGCAGCAGGTGTTCCGCGGAGAAAATCCGCAGCTTGCGCTGGTGCGGGAATATGAGGAAACGATGGCGGCACTTGCAAAAACGCCTGAGGAGGAAAGGCTTGTGAAGCGGGCGGCGGAGCTTGCGGAAAAAATGGATAAGGCAGAGGCGTGGTCTTTGGAGAGCGAGGCGAAAACGATTCTTACCAAGCTTGGAATTTCTGATTTCGGGCAGACGGTGGAAACGCTTTCGGGCGGACAGAAAAAGCGCGTGGCATTGGCGGCGGCACTGATTGCACCTGTGGATTTGCTGATTCTGGACGAGCCGACAAACCATATTGATAATGATACGGTCGATTGGCTGGAAAAGCACTTGGAGAAATATTCCAAGGCACTGCTGATGGTGACGCATGACAGGTATTTCCTTGACCGTGTGGCAAACCGTACACTGGAGCTGGAGCAGGGCAAGCTGTATGCCTATCAGGCGAACTATTCCAAGTTTTTGGAAATGAAGGCAGAGCGCGAGGAGCTGATTGCCGCAGGGGAACGCAAGCGGCAGAATTTTCTGCGGACGGAGCTGGAATGGGTGCGCCGCGGCGCGCAGGCGAGGAGCACCAAGCAGAAGGCAAGATTGCAGCGCTTTGAGGAGGTTTCCGCGATTCGTGCGCCGGAGGAAAAGCAGAGCGTGGAGCTTTCCTCTGTCGGCAGCCGTCTGGGGAAAAAGACGATTGCGCTGAGAAACATCTGCAAGGCGTATGACGGGAAAACATATATCAAGGATTTTAGCTACATCATTCTCCGAGATGACCGCGTGGGTATCATCGGGGATAACGGCTGCGGCAAATCCACACTGCTGAACATCATGACTGGAAGGCTGAAGCCTGACAGCGGTGAGGTGGAGATAGGCGAAACGGTGAAAATCGGTGTATTCGCGCAGGAAAACGTGGATATGGACGAGAAGCAGCGTGTGATTGATTACATTCGTGATGAGGCGGAAATTATCCGCACGGCGGACGGACATATTACCGCATCCCAGATGCTTGACCGCTTTCTTTTTCCCCCTTCCATGCAGAGAGGTCCGATTTCTGTGCTTTCGGGTGGGGAAAGAAGAAGACTGTACCTTTGCCGTGTGCTGATGGGCGCGCCGAATATCCTCTTTCTGGATGAACCGACGAACGATCTGGATATTGAAACGCTGATGATTCTGGAGGAATATCTGGAGCATTTCAACGGGGCGGTGGTTGCGGTTTCGCATGACAGATATTTCCTGGATAAAACGATGGGGCGGATTTTTGCCTTCCTTGGCAACGGCAGAATCAAGCAGTATGAGGGCGGCTATTCCGACTGCAAGGCGGCAAGAGAAAAGGAAGTGCCTGTTTTCACTGAAAAGGCGGTTAAGGTGAAAAGGGAGGAGCCGCAGAAGGAAAAGGCTCCCATCAAGAAAATGAGCTATAAAGACCAACGAGAATATGATACCATTGGGGACGAAATTGCTGCGTTGGAGGGAAAAATTGCAAAGGCGGATGCGGATATGGCAGCCTGTGCGACAGATTTCACCCATTTACAGGAGCTTTCTGCCGAAAAGGAAGCACTGGAGGCGAAGCTTGAGGAACGGATGGAGCGTTGGATGGAGCTGAGCGAGCTGGCGGAGGAAATTGAGAGAAATAAAGCGTAAAAACAGGGTGTCGACTTTGTCGACACCCTTAAAATATTTATTTTCTTGTTTCTTTCAGAAGATCTTCTGCGGCTGCGGAAGAACGTCCTGTGGCTGAACCGCTTATTTCTGCTTTTCCTTTCCGAAAAAGATGAACAGAAGGGAACTGATAAGCAGCATATAAGGATAGAACAGCTTCGGCATGATTTCAAATGCGTTGACGGTTTCGCCCAGACCGGATGCGGCAGCGATGGCAACGAGCATCTGTGCGCCGTAGGGCAGGATACCCTGAAATACACAGGAGAAGGTATCCAGAATGGAGGCAGCTTTTCTGCTGCTGATGCCGTAGTCCTTGGACATTTCCTTTGCGATGGGGTTTGCCATAACGATGGCAACGGTATTATTTGCGGTTGCGATATCCATAAGCCCGACCAATAAGCCCATGCCGAGCAGACCGCCCCTTCTGCCCTTAAAGACCTGCTTAATCCAATGCAGGAGAGCGGCAAAGCCGCCGTATTCCTTAATGAGTGCGCAGATAGCGGCAACCAGAATTGCAACCATACTAGTTTCAAACATCCCTGCGGCACCGGTGCCCATATTGCCAAGCAAATCGGTTGGCGCAATCATGCCAGTTGCAATCATGATAACAGAGCCGCTGATGACACCGATAATCAGTACAAGGAACACATTCAGTCCAACGATGCCGCCAATCAGTACCAGAATATAGGGAATGGTCTGAATCAGGTTATATTTTTCCGCAACAAAGCCGCCATTATAGCTTTTTACGGAAAGAACAAAAATAATGATTACGCTGACAATCGCCGCAGGCAGGGCGATAAAGAAATTTTCCTTAAATTTATCTGTCATTTTACAGCCCTGCCCGTTGCAGGCAGCAATGGTTGTATCCGAAATAAAGGACAGGTTATCCCCGAACATTGCACCGCTCATGACAGAAGCAATGCAAAGAGGCACGGAAAAGCCGGAGGCCTTTGCAACGGCAATGCCGATGGGGACAATCAGCGTAATTGTGCCGACAGAGGTGCCCATGGCGAGTGATACAAGACAGCTGACGATGAAAAGCACCGCAACCGCGAACTGCGGCGGAATCAGAGAGAGAATGAAGTAGGCAACGCTGTTTGCGGAGGATCTGCCGACAACGCCGACAAAAATCCCTGCCAGCATGAAGATGAGAATCATCGTGATAATATTCGGGTCGCTGATGCCGGTGCCCATAACGGCAAGCTTATCATTGAGCTGCAGGGCACGGTTTTGCAGACAGGCAACAAGCAGGGCAATCAAAAATATGACAACAACAGGGATTTTGTAAAAGCCCATTTCGATGCGCAGGCCATATTCAAATAATATGCCAAGACCTAAATATAAAACAACAAATACGAATATGGGAAGCAATGCCTTCCCGTTTCTCTTTTCCATTTTCTTCTTCCTTTCCATACAATAAAATTGCTAAGTTTTTGATTAAAATTCCATTTTTTCACAGCAATCTGCATGATACATCCATAGGCATTTCCCGCTCCTTTGAAAAATCTGTTGTATAACATCCTTTATATCCTAACATATTTTTTTGTTTGCTACAAGGATTGGGTTTTGTACAAAGGAGTTTTTGTTGCAAAAAAGTCACTTTTATAGTAAACTATTCAGATATATAGAAAACATTTGAGAGATATGGAGAGTGATGACCGTATGGACGGCAGTCCAGTGTTAATTGGCTTATTGATTTTTTTGGTATGTTGTTCTGCGTTTTTTTCCGCATCGGAAACGGCGCTGACTTCCCTGAGCAGGATTCGTCTGCGGAACATGGTGGAGGAAAATGTAAAAAATGCGGATTTGATTATGCGTCTGTTGGAAGACCCGAACCGCTTGCTGAGTTCCATTCTGGTTGGGAATAACTTAGTAAACAACGGCGCGTCTGCCCTGACAACCACATTGGCAATTCAGATCTTCCGCGGCAATTCCGGCGGAGCGGGGATTGCGACCATTGTGATTACCGTTATCATTCTGATTTTCGGGGAAATTACTCCTAAGACGATTGCGGCGCAGAAGGCGGAAAAGGTTGCTCTTGCAGTGGTAAAGATTATTTCCTTCTGTGTGCTGGTGTTCCGCCCTGTGGTTGCAGTGCTGAATGTGGTGACAGGCGGTTTGATTCGTCTTCTGGGATGTAATCCGAATGAAAAAGCACCGCTGATTACAGAGGCAGAGCTGAAAACCATGGTCAATGTCAGCCATGAAGAGGGCGTGCTGGAGCTGGACGAAAGAACAATGATTAACAACGTGTTTGATTTCGGGGATTCCAAGGCGAAGGATGTCATGACACCCAGAACGGATATCGTTGCGGTTCCGTTGGATGTGACCTATGGGGAATACGTCCGTCAGGTGCAGGAGGAGGGTTTTTCCCGTATGCCTGTTTATGGCGAGGACTTGGATGATATTGTCGGTATTCTGTATGTCAAAGATATTTTCTATCTGGATGAAGCGACCTTCTCGGCAGAAAAATATATGAGAGAGCCATTTTTCACCTACGAAAGCAAGCCTCTGGATGAGCTGCTGGCGGAGCTGAAAAACAGCCGTCTGGCGGTTGCAATCGTTCTGGATGAATATGGCGGCACATCCGGTATGATTACAACAGAGGACATTGTTGAGGAAATTGTCGGAGAAATCGGAGACGAATACGATGATGAGGAAGATGAAATCGAGGTCATCAAGGATAACGAATTTGTGGTGGACGGCAGCACCCGTCTGGAGGATTTCAACGAAATTGTCGGTACCGAGCTGGAAAGCGAGGAAGTGGATACCATTGCAGGGTATATTCTTCAGCTTTTAGGGAATTTTCCGAAAAACGGCGAGGTGATCGAGACTGATGGACTGCGGATTGTGGTTGAGGAAATGGATAAGAATCGTATTGAAAAGGTTCGTGTTTATAAATAAAAAGGAAATGGGGTATCTCCGTTGAGCGGCACCCCGAAGGGCTAGACAAATATTTTTCAGTAAAACAATTCAAGCAACCGAAAGGGCTTATTGTCTGTATATTGCAGACGATAGGCCCTTAAATTTTGCCTTTATTCGGCTTATTCTGCGGCGGTGATGCGTCTCCTCCGGCATTGCCGGTATTGTCGGTTTCTTAAATTCCGATGCAGTATCGTTTGCCTGGCAGCTTTTTTGAGATAGGAAAACACCCCACCTGTGAAACAGTATACTGTCTAACAAATGGGGTGTCTGTAATAGATCTCTCAGCTTTTTTTGTATAAAATTACAGCTTTTCGACTTCGTCCATCCAAATGCGGCTGACTGCATCGGTAGGCATTCTCCAGTCGCTTCTGGGAGACAGGCACAATGCCCCGACCTTCGGGCCATCGGGCAGACAAGAACGCTTGAACTGCTGGATAAAGAAACGGCGGTAGAAATTCTTGAGCCATTTCAGAAGGGTTGCTCTGTCATATTCACCGGCAAAGGCTTTTTCTGCAAGGAAGAGAATCTTTGCAGGATGATAGCCGAAGCGGATAATCTGATAAAGGAAGAAATCGTGCAGCTCATAGGGGCCGACCAAATCCTCGGTTTTCTGGTTGATTTTCCCGTTTTCATCCGGCGGCAGCAGCTCGGGGCTGACAGGGGTATCCAGTACATCCAGCAGAGCGGCGGATGCCTCTGCGTCTACCTCGCCGTTTGTTGCGACCCATTTTACCAGAACACGCACCAGTGTTTTAGGGATGCCGCCATTGACACCATACATGGACATGTGGTCGCCGTTATAGGTTGCCCAACCCAAAGCCAGCTCGGATAAATCGCCTGTGCCAACAACCAGACCATTGTATTTATTTGCCAAATCCATCAGAATCTGGGTGCGTTCACGCGCCTGTGCGTTTTCATAAGTAACATTATGCAGGCTGATATCATGGTCGATATCCTTGAAATGCTGAATGACAGCATCGCGGATAGGAATTTCCTTCATGGTGATGCCAAGACAACGCATCAGCGTCAGGGCGTTTTGATAGGTTCTGTCCGTTGTGCCGAAGCCGGGCATGGTTACGCCGATGACATGGGTGCGGTCAATGCCGAGATAATCACAGGCTTTTGCACAGACCAGCAGTGCCAGCGTGGAATCCAGACCGCCGGAAATGCCAATCACCAGAGAATCGGCATGGGTATGCTCCATACGTCTTGCAAGACCTGTTGTCTGGATGGCGAAAATATTTTTGCAGCGTGCATCCAGCTTTGTGGTTGGGGTGAAGGGGACATTGGACAGGGGTCTGCTCCAGTTGTCCAGTGTGGTGTCCTCTGCCATATCGAAGAAAATCTGGCGATAGAATTTTTGTGCCTCTGCTTTTTGCAGATGGGTCATGAAAGTGGTGTGCTTTCTGCGCTCGCTCATCAGCATTTCTACGTCGATATCGGCATAAACAAACTGGCTTTCGCGAGAGAAGGACTCTGTTTCCGCGAAAAGCGTACCGTTTTCGTAAATCATGCTGTGTCCGCTGAATACAGCGTCCTGTGTGGATTCGCCTGTGCCTGCGGAGGTGTATACATAAGCGGACAGGCAGCGCGCGGACTGCTGAGACACCAGCTGACGGCGATAGCCGGGCTTGGAGGCAAGCTCATTGCTTGCGGAAAGATTCAGCAGCAGCGTTGCGCCGTACAGGCTCAGATAGGAACTGGGGGGAATGGGTACCCAGAGGTCTTCGCAGATTTCTACGCCGATTTTCAGTGCAGGGAAATCCGCAGCGGCGAAAATCAGGTCTGCGCCGATGGGAACATTCTGCCCTGCATAAGTAATTTCTTCCGTCAAAAGGTCATCCGCAGAGGCAAACCAGCGTTCCTCATAAAATTCGCTATAGTTGGGGATATGTGTTTTGGGAACGATACCCAGAAGCTTGCCCTTGTAGAGGGCAACAGCGCAGTTGAACATCTGATTATCCACAGCGATGGGCGCACCAATCAGGAGGAAGATATTCAGTGCTTCTGTTGCTTCTGCAATCTCTTGAATTGCCTGCTCGGCGGCGTGCAGAAGCGGTGTTTGAAAGAACAAATCCGCACAGGTATAGCCTGTAACGGAGAGCTCTGGGAAGGACAGCACGCGCACCTGCTTTGCGGCGGCTGCCTCCACCAGCTTCAAGATTTCCTCTTTATTATAGACACAATCGGCAACCCGCAGCTTCGGTACAGCGGAACCGACCTTTACATAACCATACATATTTTCATCTCTCCTTAGAATTTTCTGAACAGACCGATGACCTTGCCCAAAATGGCAACGTCCTTTACGATAATGGGTGACATAGAGGGATTTTCCGGCTGCAGGCGGATGAAATCCTTTTCCTTATAGAAGGTTTTGACGGTTGCAAAATCCTCGATTAAGGCAACAACGATATCGCCGTTATTGGCATCCTGCTGCTGGCGAACCAGAATCAAATCCTTATCAAAAATGCCTGCTTCAATCATGCTTTCCCCCTTGACACGGAGCATAAACACGGTGTCATTGTGAATATAATCCACGGGAATCGGGAAGGTATCCTCGATATTTTCCACGGCAAGAATCGGGATGCCGGCGGTGATATTGCCGACAATCGGCACATTCACAAATTCACGCTGGGGTGCATCAAAGTCGGAATCCAGAATTTCAATGGCTCTGGGCTTGGTTGGGTCGCGGCGAATCAGCCCCTTCTTTTCCAGACGGGACAGATGCCCATGCACCGTTGAGGTGGACTTCAGCCCAACGGCATCACAGATTTCCCGTACCGAAGGGGGGTAGCCCTTTTCCCGCACTTCTGCTTTCATATATTCCAGAATTTGTCTTTGCTTTGCGGACAGCTCACTCATATACTCACTCCTTATGATTGTATCCAAATAGATGGGAATTATCAAGTCGATGGCAGAAATATCCTGCCGAGGAACGGAAATCGCCGGAGCTTCGGCAATTCCCGATGTTGTTTTTCATTATAGCATGGAATTGATACAAAATCAAACCTATGTTCGCAAAAAATGCAAAAAAGTATTGACAAGGAATAGATGTTCGTGTAATATACAAGCATAAAACGAAGAAATGTTCGGAGTGAATAGGGGCGAAAGCATGGAAAGAAGAACACAAAGAAGGGTCGTAAGGAAATCCAGAAAAATCAGAAAAAACGTATTTCTGCTGCTGACACTGGCGTTGATTCTCTGCTTGGGAACCTTTGCCATGGGCGCGCAGAAGGGAAGAGAAACAAAAACGTATTATGAGTCTGTGGAGATTCAGAGGGGCGATACGATTTGGGATATCGCGAAGGAATATAAAGCAGAGGGACAGAAAACCGAACAGATGGTTGATGCAATTTGTGAGGTGAACGGGCTGAAAACAGCGAACATACGGACGGGCGAAAATATCATCGTACCGGTGACGAGAAAAATATAAAAAAGGGAAACGCAAAAAACAGAAGGGAGATGAAGGAGCTTCATCTCCCTTCTGTAAATGGGGATAATTCTTAAGAAAATCTTACAGTTTCTAAAATCCGTTGCAAGCGAATTACTTTTTATGATACTATAAAGTCAAGAAGGGCATATTTGCTCCATGCGAATATACTTTGCCTAGACAGGGTAAAAAACTGCATAAAGGAGGTTGAAGAAATGTTTCCATGGATTGTTGTTTTGGCGGTTCTCGGTTTAGTGATGATTTTTGCAGAGATTCTAATGCCGGGGTTTGGTCTGTTTGGCATTTTGGGTACAATCTCCCTTTTCGGTTCGCTTGCGCTGACGTTTAAGATTTACGGATTGATTCTATTTTTAATCATGCTGGTTGCAGTTGTGGTTGTATTTTTTGCAATGGTATTTCTGGCAAAGCAAAGTGGACTGTACAATAAGATTGTATTAAAGGATAAGCAGGAAGCGAAGGACTTTGATGAAAATGCTCTGCAGGGACTGCTGGGACAGACAGGTGTGACACATTCGACGCTGCGTCCCTTTGGCGTGGCAGAGATTGACGGGAAGATGATCGATGTCTGTTCGCAGGGTGATTTTATTGACAGAGACGAAAAGGTGCAGGTTGTGCAAATCACGGGGAAAACTGTGATTGTAAAGGTATGCGAAGCATAAAAGGAGGCGTATGAGATGTTTGAAATTTTTGGTTTTATTATTCCGCTGATTGTCATTCTGGTGATAGTGGGGATTTTCCTGAGCTTTGTTCCCTTGGGGTTATGGATTTCCGCGGTTTCCGCAGGCGTTAGGGTAAATATTTTTTCGCTGGTCGGGATGCGTCTGCGTCGGGTGCGTGCGGATAAGATTATTCGTCCTTTGATTAAGGCGCAGAAGGCAGGGATGAATGTTAACGCAAATCAGCTGGAATCCCATCTGCTTTCCGGCGGTCGTGTGGATAACGTTGTAGATGCTTTGATTGCGGCGCACAGAGCAAATCTGGATCTTTCCTTTGAACGTGCGGCAGCGATTGATCTGGCAGGGCGGAATGTTTTTGAAGCTGTAAAAATGAGCGTCACGCCTAAGATTATCGAAACACCTTGGATTTCTGCCGTTGCGATTGATGGCATCGAGGTGAAGGTGATTGCGAAGGTAACAGTGAGAGCGAATCTGAGCAGACTGGTCGGCGGTGCAGGCGAAGAAACGATTATTGCCAGAGTTGGCGAGGGTATTGTTACAACGGTTGGTTCTTCTCAGAGTCATAAGAGCGTATTGGAAAACCCCGATCTGATTTCCAGAACAGTTTTGTCAAAGGGTCTGGATAACGGTACTGCATTTGAGATTCTGTCTATTGATATTGCAGATGTGGATATTGGCAGAAACATCGGCGCACACCTGCAGATTCAGCAGGCGGAAGCGGACAAGCAGATTGCACAGGCGAAGGCGGAAGAACGCCGCGCGACGGCGATTGCCAAGGAGCAGGAAATGAGAGCGGAAGTGGAACACATGAAGGCAAAGGTTGTGGAAGCAGAAGCAGAGGTTCCTCGTGCGATGGCAGAAGCACTGCGCAGCGGCAATCTGGGCGTGATGGATTATTATCGTATGCAGAATGTGCAGGCGGATACCGCGATGAAGAACAATGTCGGCAATACGGATTTGTCTAAGGTGTTCCATAAGGAGCAGTGCATCGAAACAAAAGACAATTAAAAATGAAATTTCGACAAGGAGAGGGGCAACCCTCTTTTTTGTTATATAATAAAGAAGAAACAGAGAAAAAATCCTAATAAAAGGAAAACGAATAAAATGAGAAAGACGAGACATACTATGACTGCGAGAGATGCTCGCCGAGAAAAAAGAAGGATGACAGGAGGTCATAGTCATGGACAAAAACAATAACAAAACAAACAAAACGGAAAAGAACAACCAGAAGGGCATGAACAGAACAGAATTTGCACAGGAATACAGCATTGATACCGGCAAAAACGAAAAGACAAATAAAACCAATAAAACAAACAAGACAAATAAGTGTGACTAAAAAAGGTATTATTATGAAAAAGGCAGCTTTGATTCCTAGGGAAAAAGGGCTGCCTTTTCCTTATTTTGAGGGGAAGGAAAAAATATCGAAAAAAGGTGAAAAAAGGTGTTGACATTTTGTGTTAAGCGTGTATAATAAATAAATGTCGCTGCACGAAAGCAGTCGGAAAAAGAGTATAGGCATTGGTCAACAGCGAATGTTTGAAAAGAAAAACATTGACAAGCGGGACTACGGATGATATACTGATATCCGCTGACATAAACAGCGAAAACAGGCACAGAAAAATAAATAAAAAAGTGCTTGACAAACTGAATGATACTTGATAAAATATCATTCGCTGTCAAATAAAACAGCAAACAAAATCGAATCAGGTATAAAAAATAATACTTGACAAGAAAATGAAGATTTGATAAAATAATCTTCGCTGCTGAAAAGCAGATTGATCCTTGAAAACTGAACAATGGATATGAATAAACACAACCCATAGTCAATTCAAGCAAACGGAAACGAATGCTAAAAAGACAAATTTTGCCGGTTTAGAAAAACCGGAGTTAGCCAGAAGAACTGGCTAGGAACAAAACTTTAACATAAGAGTTTGATCCTGGCTCAGGATGAACGCTGGCGGCGTGCTTAACACATGCAAGTCGAACGAAGATACTTAAAATGAGAGCTTCGGCAGGAATTTTATTTATCTTAGTGGCGGACGGGTGAGTAACGTGTGGGCAACCTGCCCTATACTGGGGAATAATCACTGGAAACGGTGACTAATACCGCATGTCATTACGGAAGGGCATCCTTCTGTAAGAAAAGGAGTAATTCGGTATAGGATGGGCCCGCATCTGATTAGCTAGTTGGTGAGATAACAGCCCACCAAGGCGACGATCAGTAGCCGACCTGAGAGGGTGATCGGCCACATTGGGACTGAGACACGGCCCAAACTCCTACGGGAGGCAGCAGTGGGG